>Ga0180300_10000130_pt1 | contig 28539 bp, 32 predicted proteins | sample GuaBasSediGuay15_FD_121798 | JGI IMG/M metagenome (GOLD analysis project Ga0180300, IMG submission 121798) | Subseafloor sediment microbial communities from Guaymas Basin, Gulf of California, Mexico - Guay15, Core 4569-2, 21-24 cm | ecosystem: Environmental > Aquatic > Marine > Hydrothermal...
AATATGCTTACGTCGGGGGTTTTTACAAACGTTGCCATGGATCTAACGCCAAGACTTTCAGCTGCTAAGGGCTTAATCTTTATGTATTTTAACGTTAATCCTCTCGTCAAGGACATCTCCATATCGTAAGTTTAGTTGTCATCCTTTAAAATAAAAAAAGACCAATAAATATTATTTACCTTCTTGTTGAGCCATATATTTTAAGAGATCCACTAGCCTACACGAGTAACCCCATTCATTATCATACCAGCCAAGAACTTTTACCATATTGTCCTTTTCATCTAGAACTCTTGTGCTCAGCCCATCTATTATGCATGAATGAGGGTTTCCTATGATATCTACAGAAACTATTGGATCTTCCGTATATTGAAGAATACCTTTCAATTTACCTTCTGCTGCTTTTTTGTATGCTTCGTTTACTTCATCTACTGTTACTTCACTTTCAAGTTCTGCTACTAAGTCTGTTATTGACCCATCTGCTACTGGAACTCTCAAAGCTATTCCATCTAACTTTCCAGCTAGTTCTGGGAGAACTAAACCTATTGCGACGGCAGCTCCGGTTGTGGTGGGTATGATTGAGAGATTTGCAGCTCTAGCTCTTCTAAAATCTTTGTGAGGGAAATCCAGCAGTCTTTGGTCATTTGTATATGCATGACACGTGGTCATAAACCCCTTTTTCACGCCGAAGTTTTCATGTAAAACTTTTACCATGGGAGCGAGACAATTTGTTGTACACGAAGCCATTGAAACTATATGATGTTCGTCAGGATTATATATGCTTTCATTTACTCCTGGTACAAGTGTTACGTCTGGATTTTTAGCGGGGGCTGAAATAACTACTTTTCTCGCCCCAGCCTTAAGATGTTTCTCCGCATCTTCTCTATTTCTGAAACGACCAGTCGATTCCAACACTATATCGATACCTAGTTCCTTCCACGGAAGTTTTTCTGGTTCTGGTATTCTTAAAACTTTTATTTCTTTTCCATCAACTATTAGGGCATCTTCTCTATATTCTACCTTTTTTTCGAGCACCCCGTGTACAGAATCATATTTCAGAAGGTATGCTAAAGTCTTTGCATCTGTTAAGTCATTTATTGCCACTATTTCAAAGTCCTTTTGAAAAGACTCATCCTTTAAAGCTGCTCTGAAAAACATTCTTCCTATTCTCCCAAAACCATTTATACCTACCCTTATAACCACGTTATTCCTCTCCTTTCCGACATTTCATAATATTGCAAGACTGTAATTTTGATAAGATTTCATAACTTTTTAAAAATTCTGATAACAATGTCTAGATTTTACTGCCTAATAGTAAAATTTTGAAGACATTCAAGACTGTAGAAGGTTAAATTATTCAAAAACAGCGTTCAGAGTTATTGTTTTTAATACGTAATATGGATTCCTTCCCAGCGACTTTTAAGACAGAGTTTGTTTACGTCTTCTTTTCCAAATTCTAGAAGAAAAATATTAACGAACAATTGAACTAATTATGTTTCAAAGTAAGTATATTAGCTTGAGAGGGTTAGTAATGTCATTTAAAGTTGGTGACATTATGACCAGAGATGTTATAACCATAGAAATTGGAAAAACCGTTCGAGAAGCAGTTGAGATAATGAATGAAAAGGAAATCGGCTGCATAGTTATAACTAAAAACGAAGCTCCAATAGGGATTGTTACTGAAAGAGATGTTTTGAAGAAAATTGTTGTTGAAGGGAGAGATCCGCAAAAAACTAGAGTAGAGGAAATAATGTCTTCCCCTCTCATAACAGGGTCGCCTAATATGACATTGGAAAACGCTGCTAGACTTTTAGTACTGAAGAGAATTAAAAAGCTGCCAATAGTTGATAAGGGAAAACTGGTAGGCATCGTGACTCTATTCGACATTGTAAGATGGGAACCTTTGGCAATTAACATTTTGAGAAAGGCCTTAGCCGAAGAAACCCTCCCTCCACATATGAGGAAATTCTTAAAGTAATAGGTAACGAGGTGTCTCAATATTGATTGTGCCTTACAAGAATAAGTCACCTGACATAAAAAGGGCCCTTTTCGTGGCGCCCAACGCAACTCTTCTTGGAGAAGTTAAATTAATGAGTGGTGTAAGTGTTTGGTTTGGGACTGTTCTCAAAGGGGACAGTAAAGAGGTTTATGTGGATGAAAATTCAGCTATTCTTGAAAATTGTTTCGTTGAAGGATCTAACATAGGAAAAGAGACGTTAATCAGCCATGGAGCTATTTTACATTCGTATAGTATTGGAGACAATGTTCTGGTCGGCATAGGAGCAATTATATTGGATAATGCAAAAATAGGTGATGATAGTATAGTTGCTGCTGGCTCAGTGGTTCCACCCAAAACTAAAATTGATGAGGGTACTGTTGTTGCTGGCGTACCAGCAAAAGTAGTTAGGGAGATAAGAGAAGAAGATATTATTAATCTTAAGAACTCACTAAAAACTATTAGAGAGAAAGCGTTAGTATATTATAAGATGCTGAGGACGTAGGGTGAGGATAAAAAATGGATGTATTTGAATGTATTAAAGGTAGAAGAAGTATTAGGGCGTTTAAACTGGATCCAGTAAACGAAGAAGATCTTAAAAAAATATTAGATGCCGCTATTCACGCCCCCAGTGCAGGGAATCTCCAAAGTTGGGAATTTGTTGTAGTTCGTGATGAGGAAAGAAAACGTCAACTGGCCCGAGCAGCACTAAATCAAACGTTTATTGCTGAAGCACCGGTAGTCATAGTAGTTTGTGCGAACCTAGAGAGATCAGGTAGGGGTTATGGTGAACGAGGGAGAACTCTTTACTGCATTCAAGATACAGCAGCAGCTATCCAAAACATCTTGCTTGCGGCTTATGCGCTTGGCTACGGTACATGTTGGGTCGGAGCATTCAGAGAGGATGAAGCTAAAAAAATATTGAAACTTCCACGAGATATTCGACCAGTTGCCATTATCCCCATTGGTAGACCTGCTGAAAGTCCGGCCCCAAGGCCAAGAATGCCGCTGGAAAAAGTAGTACACTATGAAATATTTGGGAAAAAAAGGCTATCATAAATAATAAGCTGACTAGAAAAGTTATATTAATTTAAGGCGCTATCGGGTCATCTTACCTTGATTGCCACAATTCTAACAAATTCGGCGGTGTCTTCACTAAAATCAGCAATGCTTTCTATGCATTCTATGAATGTATGTAAGGTTATTGCGTTAAAGGGAGTTTTCAACTGGTCCCAAGACATTTTTACAAGATATCTTCTAACGTCCATATGACTTTCGTCTACAACATGCTCCAGACGGTCGACAGCATCAGCATACTCGATGATTCTCTCAACGGGTTCTTTGCCAAGCCTAATGACCATTTCATACATTTTTCCTACACATTTAACTACATCTTCCATCATTTTCAAGATTTTTTTCTTAAATTCAGCATCACTTATGATAATATTTTCATCTAAGAGGCTTAGTCGTCTTGCAGCGGCGTTTGCAAAATTAGCTACACTATCCAATCTTTTAGTAAGATGGGCAAGATCCTCTCTGTAAGCTGAGCTCAGAGTTCCTTCAGTCAGTAACGTCATAATTCTTTTCCTAATACTGTCAGCTTCGCTTTCAATTTCTGATATTCTTTTAATCCCAAGTTTTGCTTCACTTATTTTACCATCACTGAAAAGTTTGATTACTTTTTCCAATTCTAACACACAATCATAAACCTTTCTGGCATGATCTCTTAGCATCGTTATGATCTTTGCTTCTCTTCTTCCCTTAAGCCATTCTAGTAAACCCGAACTCAACAGCACCCACCATGCATGATTTAAATAATATTTTACGTGTATTTTCTTTTTTAAACATTTGGTAAATCATATGCAAAAATGTGAGTATCACTTTAAGTGACCATATTCTTCTAAAAATTCTAACGCTGCATCTGACAAGTTTTCTTTCACAAATTCTACACCCTTTTGAGTTAAATGAACTCTTACGTAAATCGGGCCAATAGAAAATAATTTCACATATCCTAATTTCCTCAACTTCTCAAGCGAAGTTATGACTAAATTGGTCATTTCACCGTCACTTAATACTGGTTTTCCATCCGGTAGCTGAAACATGGAAACATGACGTAAAATCCGTTTAATGCTTGTAAGATAACGTTTTTTCGCTTCGTATGGACTGGCATAAAGCCACAAAAGTATTATAATATCCACTAATGTAAGTTCAGGGTCTAAATCACGTATTTTTTCTATCGTTCGTGCTAATAATTCAACAACAGGCATTACTATCACAAACTTGTTAAATTTGAGCCGTTACTTTTACTTGATGTAAAAATTTTGTAAACTTTTTCCTTTTCATGTAAGATTTTTTTCTTTTACATTGCAACCGTAAAGTCTAAGTATAAGGGGGTCTAATAGTCTCCTATCCAAAGGAAATATCCTGGTTTTGGCTCTATAAGTAGTCCTTCCATGGAAAGTTTTCTTACAGTCTCTTCTATTTCCTCTAAAGTAAATCCTTTGGCCTTTAAAATCTCGACTAATTCATCATAACTTACAGGTTCATTTTTATCTTTTAAAACGTTAGCTAATGCTTTACGTAAGTTTTTTACTTGATATAAAGAATTCTTCTTTTGCAGAGGTTTTTTCTTTGGAACATATCCCTCCACGGTTTCATCACTTATATACTGTAGAAGCCATGGCTTTGGAAAAATTACGGTTCCTTCCTTTGAAAGTACTTCTAGTTGCTCCCTAACCCAATCCCACTCTAAATTATATTTTTTACATAATTCCCTTAATTCATCAATATTTATTGGATTCGTACAGTTTTCTTTTAACATAATGAACATCCTTCTAGTTTTAGACGAACTTACAACTTCTTTCCCCTCATATGATGATTCGGGTACTTCTTCTACTTCTTCGATCAACTTCGATAATTCTTTCTTTTGGGTCTTTAATGCTTCAAGGTAACTCTTCTCCCCACCTTTCAAATTGTACCTTTTTACAAGAAAAGATGCCTGCCTAGCATCATCAACAACAATAGCCTGTCTAACATCTATTCGAATAATTTTTCCACAAAAACTGCATAATCGGGTCTTCTGACCCAGAGGAGCATATGTAAATTTACCACAAATAGGGCATCTAAAAACAACAAACCTTTTTCTCACATAATCGCCTCACACAAACTATCATAAGAGTTAATCAAATACATTATATGCGATTCAACCCTCATTTTACATAGACACGCAGATATAATATATCAACATTTCCTAAAATATTGAGGGAAAAATATTGAAAAATAAGGAAGCGGAAGAAGAAGTTAAAACATTAGCTGATCTTAAAAAATATCTAGAAGGCGAAGTGGAAAAAAGGAAAAGAGAAATAGCACAACTGGAAAAATTCCTTAACATAGTTAATAGCATATTAGCAAAACTTAGTTTTAAACCAGCAGCAGCACTCGTAAAGGAGGAGAAAGAGCCATCACCAACAAGGGAAATAACTATAAAATCAAGAAGAGGAGAAACTTTAGCCTACATGAAAGTGTATCCAACAATGATTAAAATCACAATCCCCGAAGGTTTAAACATAAACGTAAAATCTCCGCCCTTTAAATCCTTCTTCATAAGGCAAATACTAAGGAAAATGCAGCAGGAAGATCTTGATCTCGTAAAGAAAGGAAAGATCCCTAGCGGAAGGGCACTAGAATATGAAATAGACATCAAAAATGGTAATGTTAAAGAAATTTTAATCAAGAATTATAGGAAGGAAGAAAGAATAAACGAAATAGAAAAAACGATAAGATGGACATTAGAAACAATACTCGATAAAGTCAAATAGCCAAAATTAACTCATAAATAAATGGATCAATATAATAAATACGATTCATTTTAGTGGTTTTGCCTTAATCCTGATAGGTCTTGACTTCTTCGACAAGAACCTTACCGGCAACGACTTGGTCAATTGAATGTATACTTGCACCCAGTTTTTCAAGTTCGCGCCTTATTAACTCATAGTCTAAACTGCTTCCCTCAATGGTTATCTTTACGTTTTCAGTGTCTGCGTCTACCTCTATCAGTGAAATATTTACTCCCTCTACTCCAGGTAGCTTTGCAAGGTTATCTGCAAGTTCTGGAGTAATAGGGCGGTGCGGTTTTAAAACATCAAGTACAAGTCTTTTTATTCCGAGGTTACCCATATTTTTTCAAGACCTCCACCTAAACATCATGCATACTCACAATTTAAAGGTAACGCCGCATTGCACTTAAAATACTACGTTCTCAAAAAATCTCAAGTTTCTATCAGTAACCACAAGAGGTAATTAATAAGTTTGATAATATTCAAATTTTGTTGCATTAACATTATAGATACAAAGTAGGGTGCGGAGTAATGCGTAAAGCAACAACAGAAACATATATTAAAAAACTATTAAAATCAGAGGTTGGCAAGAAAATAGGGGAAATATTACAAGAGCAATACAAAAAATGGAAGCAAAACCTAGAGTTAAAGGACTTTTACCACTTTATCCAACTCATATGGAAAAAATATGAAAAAGAAATCATGAAAGCACTAAAAGGAGAAATACAACTAATCGGACAGTTCAGAGCATTTGCCTTCGAAGAATACGTACACGATCTCATCCTAAGAAAAACAAACCTAAAAAAACTTGGTTTAGACGTGTTCTGGAACGAGCCAATAGAAGTCTGGCGGGGAATCATAATAGACCAAGGAAAATTAATAGAAGAAACATACACCACACAATTTGACCTAACAATAGGCAAACAACAAAACAAAACAATAATACCCCTAATAGTAATAGAAACAAAGGTCGACGTCGACGCACCAAGACTAAAAGCAGTCATGGCCAACTTCTCTCTCCTCAAAACATTAAACCCATCCGTATTCTGCACGCTAATATACATAAACTGGAACGCCAAAAAAACATTAAAACACATAGCAAAAGCAGTAATAAACAACATATACCAATTCAACCCAGAAGAAAAAGACGAAACACAAAAATTCATCCAAGACATAATAAACTACCTAACAATTTAACAAAACAACCAGCAATTAACACCCTAAATCAAATAGCAACGTATAAGACCAAAGAATAGTTGAATGTAGAAGAAATGTGTTGTCGTGAAAGTCAGCTTTCACGACTTGTCTGCACGGGTATTATATTTGGTCTGTAATATCACATTTTACACCGTGTAGGTCTCATGAAAGATTTTTTGCTAGCGACGATGGTGGTGCTTTAAATGGTGAACTTAAAATTGCCTAAAAGGTATGAATATGTAGTTTCTGTTTTGTCTAGGGTTGAAAGGAGAAGAATTCCTCTTAAATCTGGATTAGAAGATATTTTTTCTGGGGAGTCTGTAGATTGGAGGGTTCGTAGTGCTGTTACTGCTCATGTACTTGGAATTTTACGTAATTATCGTTTGATTGATCAAGCTATCAATTTGACGTTGAAGAAAGGTTCTGTTCATATGTTTAAGCCTGAACTTAGAAATATTTTGAGGGTAGCTGTTTATGATATTCATATTAGACGGGCGGTTCCAGCAAGGACTGTAACTATGGTTGCGGTTAATTTAGCAAAGAAGATGCTTGATGATAATGCTGCTCGCTTAGTTAACGCATTGTTAAGGCAAATAGAAGATTTTAAAATAGAGAAGGTTTTGGAGAGAGAGGATAAAGCTGAGGTTTTAGCATTAAAATATTCTCATCCTACGTGGTTTGTTCGCTATATGATTGAATTACTGGGCGAAGAAGAAGCCATAAAACTTTTTGAGGTAAATAATTCTCCTGCTCCAGTTTGGCTTCGCGTAAACACTTTAAAAACGGATAAGGAAAAAATAATAAAAACTTTGGAAAGGGAAGGAACAAAAGTTGCTCTGGATGCAGATCTTCCGGATGTTTTTAGAGTTATTGAGAGTAGAAAGCCGCCAATCCGTTTGTCCAGTTTTTCTAGGGGGCTTTTCTACATTCAAGATAAAGCCTCAGTGCTGGCAGGACACGTTTTAGATCCTAAGCCTGGAGAGCTAATTGTTGATGTATGTGCAGCTCCAGGTGGAAAAACTTCTCATATTGCACAACTTATGGAAAATGAAGGCAAGATTATAGCAATCGATATATCAAGACTTAGAATTAAAGCCCTTAAAAATAACATGAAGAGGTTAGGTGTAAAAATTGTGGAAACAAAAATCATGGATGCAAGAGATATTCCTAGAAAACTTAAGATAGAGGCTGATCGTGTACTCGTGGACCCGGCTTGTTCTTCCACTGGAAATCTCCGTTCTAGACCTGAAGTTAGATTGTGGGTCAAAAAGAAAGACGTTAAAAGATTCGCTAAACTTCAATGGGAAATATTAAAGGCGGCTGCAGAAATAGTTAAAGAAAACGGTATACTTGTATATTCTACTTGTTCCATGACACTAGAAGAAAATGAATATCTAATTAAAAGGTTCATAGAAGATACGAATTCATTTAAGATTGTTAAAGCAGAACCATTTATAGGAAGACCTGGATTTAATGATTTAACCGATGCACAAAGACTTTTCCCACACCTACATGACACTGAAGGTTTTTTCATAGCTAAGCTCGTTAAAACAAGATAACTGTAATATTAACGTATTCTATATTTCTCTCTAATTGCCGGGTTCTCCCTACAGTTCTTGCATAGGTAGGCCTTTATTTTTTTACCTCTTCTTGTGTAGATAACTAATGGTTTTTCTCTTCTATCCGAGAGTACTGCACCGCATTCATAACATTTTCTTCTCGACATATCTGTCACATCCATATACCAAATTTTCTCATTTTAATATCTATTCTTTTACGTTCTAACTCTTGAACTACTTTGTTTTGAGGTTTTCCTCTAATAATTTTTAATAATGCAATTCTAGCTATATCCGTGTTTTCAGGTCTTCCAAGTATTCCAACGGTTCCCTCTTCTTCATTTATTTTTATTTTTGTCTCCGTCAAATGCTCTATAGCCTCTTTTACTTTTCCTTTTGTTCCGATAAGTCTCCCTAAAGTTCTTTTAAGTTTGTTTCCACTGCCCACTAGTTCTTTAACATCTATTGTTTGTAACACTAAGTCGGCATCCATCATTTGAAGTATATCCAGTTTATCATATCCCATGGAGATTGCTTCTATGACTTGTTTTACTTTCATAGCCATATAGGGGTCTTCTGTCTCTATTCTGACAATACCACCGGATTCTAATGTCAATGTGACTTTCATTTTTTCCTCAATTTGCTTCTTTAATGTCTTAAACTTCTCAAACATTTTTTCTTCGATTTTCGCGTACATGGCAGATGTCATCACTTAAGCCTCGAATACTTGGTTCTTTTCTTTTTCTTAGAAAAATTTATTTTTGGATTTTGTGGTGTAAAGCTGGAACTTAGGTGGCCGTGAATATAATTCTCACATTTAAATTTAAGGACTGCGGGGGTGGTATCGGTGGCCACGGCTACCAAAGAAGAAAAAACTGAAATTAAAACTTGCTCTGAAAAATTTTTGAATGGTCTTGAACAAATATCTGAGCTTGCTATTAAGACCGCAATAAAAAATAACCATAGAAGAATGTTTGTTTTTTGTGGAAGTGACAAGAGGGTAATTGATGCCGCCTATAAAGTTTTCTCCAAATTCATTGAAATTAAGGGCGATGTACAAATAAGAATGCTCTATGTAGCAGTAGATATCTCTTCCGGACGTGAAAAGGAACTATACATGGAACTTAAGTCAAGGATAGAACAAAATCATAAAAAAGTCGAAGTTAATGGAATTAGTTTTAAAAATACAGATAACGTTATGGGACAAACTTTTGATGTATTAGTTTTAGATCTAAATAGAGATTTAAACCCAAATGACCTTGGCCGGTTAATTGAAACTGTTAGTGGCGGTGGAATCATAATAATATTGGCTCCTCCAATGGATAAATGGTTGGTTATGAAAACACGCTTCCACAAAAAACTCATAACACCTCCATGGACTATTGATGACGTTCCTGGAAGATTCAATAAAAGATTTATAAGAAAATTAAAGGAACATCAAGGCATTTATATTTTTGATGTAGATGAAGAGATTGCCTTGAAAGTTACTAAAGAACAGATTTCTAGTAAAAGTCACATGACCATAAGTATTCCGGAAGAACACATGTTACCGAAAGAAGCCTATGAAATGGCTCTAACCCAAGGACAAGTAAGAGCCTTAAAAGTAATGGAAAGATTTTTGATAAAAAGGGAAAAGAAACCTGTTATAGTTATGATTGCCGACAGAGGACGAGGAAAAAGTGCCATAGTCGGAATAGCCATAGCCGCAATAGCACATGAATTAAAGAAAAGTTTTCCCTCAGGCAGAGTGTCCATTCTAGTAACTTCTCCACAAATAGGAAATGTTAGGACACTTTTTGAATTTGCTATTAGAATGCTTAAAAGATTTGGCTATTCACCGAAAGTTAAAACACGAGATTATTATATTGAAGAAGTAACAGCTTCAGGAATTAGAATATTTTATGAATCTCCGTGGGATGCGATTGAGCGAAAGGCTGATATCACTGCTGTGGACGAAGCAGCGGGCATCCCTATTCCGTTGCTCTTCCGTCTATTAAGAAAAGCTAAGAGAATTATATACTCATCCACCATACATGGTTATGAAGGAGCGGGTAGAGGATTTTCTATAAGATTTCTAGGAGGATTAAAGGAAATTAAAAACATAGAAATCAATATGGTTGAATTGGAGGAACCTATCCGTTATAGTGAAGATGATCCCATTGAGCAATGGCTTTATGACGCTCTTCTTCTCGACGCAGAGCCAGCTCAGCTTTCAAGAAAAGATATAGAACAAATAAAAAAGATGAAGGTCGTATTCAAAAAAGCCAACTTAGATGAGTGGTTCATAGATGGCAACGAAGAAAAACTAAGACAATTTGTTGGCATCTACGTATATGCACATTATAGAAACCAACCTAAAGATGTAGCACTCCTCGCCGATGCCCCCCACCATAAGGCCTACATGCTTGAGACAAAGAACGGAAAAATTGTTAACGCTATTCAAGTTGCGTTAGAGGGAGGACTACCTGACGACGTTATAAAGGAAATCTATAGCGGGTTTGAGCCAGATGGAAACATAATACCAACTCTTGTGGAAAAACATTTTCGGGATGTAGAGTTCCCAAAACTTAAAGGGTATAGAATCGTTAGAATTGCAACACACCCACAAGTTATGAGCATGGGACTGGGAAGTGAGGGTTTATCAAGACTTTGCGAAGAAGCTAAAAAAGAGGGGTTAGATTGGGTTGGAGCTGGTTTCGGTGCAACACCAGAACTCCTTCGATTCTGGATCAAAAACGGCTTCATACCAATACACGTTAGCCCGAGAAGAAATCCTATTAGCGGAGAATATTCTACGATAGTAATAAAACCCCTTTCTGATAAAGCAAAAGAAATTACCAAGTTTATTTTCAAAGAGTTTAAAATAAAATTTGTTGAATGGTTACGAGACCTACATTACGATATGGAACCAGAAATAGCTATGTATATTCTCAACTCAAAATTAAAAGGTGTAGAAGAAAGGTTTCACGAATTAAGTTTAACGGAAAGCCAGCGGAAACGGCTTGAAGCATATGTTAAGGGTGCACTATACTATGAAGTTGTTTGCGACGTAATTCGCGAAATAGTAAAAATGTACTTTTTAGATCATACTTCAGATAGAGTAAAGCTTTCCGAAGGAAAAACGTTGTTACTTATTTTAAAGAGTCTTCAAGCAAGAAGTTGGAAACAAACCTTGGACGTAATTAACCTAGAACCTGCAGCAGCATATACGATGTTCAGGAGCGCAATAAAGAAACTCTACAAAACTTACATCGGAAAAATAGAATGACCAGGTGATATCATTGCCAAAAAAGTTTAGAAAACACTTATTCTTTGACGGAAGGTACGCCGAAAAGATACTAAAAGAAGAAAAAACATCGACAATCAGAGTGGGGAAATACTCTATAAAAAGGGGGAGAAGTTTCTACATCCATGCCCGGGGACATGTGCTTGGCAAAGCAGTTGTGACTAACGTTAAAATAAAACCTTTAAAAGAGCTTACAGATGAAGATGCAAAACGAGATGGATTTAAAAATAAAAAGGAACTCTTAAAAGCTTTGAAAAAACATTATGGTAAACTGGATAAAGACACCCCTGTAACAATTATAGAATTTAAAATACAAGATAAATTTAAAGATGAAATATCATCATCCGACTTCGCATACGGCGGGTATAAAGCAACTGAAATAGCTAAATTAGCACTCACCCATGACTTTGATCTATCCGAGAAAGAAAAAGAGATACTTAAAACTTTACTAAGTACAGGAAGTATAAGAAAAACCGCCAAGCAGATGGGTAGCCTAAATAAACGTTTTATAATTAGAAAAATTCTAAAAAAAGTTTTCAACACCTTAGTTAAAGAGAACATTATAACACCAAAAATTAAAAGGTACGAAGAAGACATTTAACAAATCTACCTTCAAAACCTTATAGAGGGTTTAAGATGTCGATAAGAGAACCGGCAGCAATAGGTTTTTACCCGCTGGATCCCCAAGAAACGATAGAAACTATAGAGAGATCCTATTTAAACACACACGGCCCAAAAGCCTTGCCAAAGGTTAATGAAAATGGGGAAAGAAAAATTGTTGCAGGAATAGTTCCCCACGCAGGGTACGCGTACTCAGGACCTGTAGCAGCCCACTTCTATTACGAGCTTGCAAAAGACGGAAAACCTGAATCTTTCATCCTTCTCGGTCCAAGTCACACTGGCTACCCAGGTATTGGAATAATGACAGAGGGTATATGGAAAACACCCTTAGGAGAGGTACCAGTAGATGAAAACCTTGCAAATGTAATCTTAGAAAATTGTGACATAATATTAGACGCTCCAGAGGCGCACGAAGGAGAACATAGCTTAGAAGTCCAATTACCATTTCTTCAGCATTTGTATAATGGAAAATTTGCAATCGTACCCATAGCAATAGGCATGTCAGACTTTGAATCCTGTCAAGAGGTAGGCATAGCAATAGCGAAAGCTATAAAGAATACAAACAAAGACATTGTAATAATAAGCAGTACGGATATGACGCATTACGGTACATATTACGGATACACGCCAGCTGGCGTCAGACCACTGGAAAAAGTCTTAGAATGGATATATCAGACGGACAGACAAATTATTGAAAGAATTAAAAAGTTAGATGGAGAAGGGGTAATAAACTACGTCTTCGACCAAGGCTTAACCATGTGTGGATTCGCTCCAGTAGCCGCAATGATAGAAGCCATTAAAAACATTGGAAAAGTAGAGGCAAAGGTACTGAAATATGAAACTAGCTATGACATACGAGGAGGAGATGCTACAGCAATAGTAGGATATTTAGCGATGGCTTTTTATAGGACACCCTAAATCGATAACCCGTATTCTACATCAATATTATACAAAGTCACAGGTTAAACACAGGGTCGTAAAATCGATTTATGGTGAATGAGGTGAAAAAAATGACTGAAGAATTTCTCCCGATAGTCAAATCACCGTCTTGGAAACACGAGTTAAGAAAAGGAAAAGGATTCAGTATCAGCGAAATTAAAGCGGCTGGAATAAATATCACCGTCGCAGCAAAACTTGGCATACCGGTTGATAAAAGAAGAAAAACTATACATGAAAAAAATGTAGAAACCCTAAAAAAATATTATCAGCAATTTAAAGATGAAATTGAGAAACCCCTACTTCCAAAAGTTGATAAAAAAGTAATCGAAGAATTAACCAAGGTACCGGGTGTAAATATACATATTGCGCGAATACTCGCTAAAAAAGCCTCAATACTCTCTATAGAAGATCTTGTAAACAGCAATGTTGATGAACTGTCAAGGAGGACGGGTTACTCAAAAAGTAGAATCAGAAGATGGATCGCAGCTGCAGAGAACATGATTCGCTAATGCTGTGGCACACCCCTCAGCTTCTTCTCATCAAATATTCGAAGAAGCCTTCCGGGTGTGTGCCTCATCGGTGTCCCCCGCTGCGGAGACACGGCATCATCGCATCCGCCGAAGGAAACTCAACCGGCACTGTGACGGCGGGGATATCATCCTCTACTGAGTAATCATACTACATGGATTTTAATAACCTTTGGTAGATGGAAAGTATCATTATAATTTTTAAGTAGATATTATAGTATGTTGGTGTATCAGGTTGGTGCTTTTATGGGTTACGGTAAATCGATAATTGTCGGCATAATTAGTATCCCAGTGGTGTGTTTATTCACCATTGTTGCAAAAATGCTTCCATCTGACATTTTATACCACTTTCAAAGGCAGTCGATTAGCAGTTTTTCTGTGTTCCTCGTAAGTATATCGGAGTTTATCCTTTTTTCTCAAGAACGAATTTTTTCATGGTTGATATGGTATACCTGTGGACTAATAGCCGGTTTGGCTGCTCGAGGAACCCTTAAAGGAATATTATCCGCTTTTTCTATCCCAATAGTATGGGCAGTCCTTTACTGGGTCTTATTTATACTTTTGTCTGCTGAAATTTCCATGAGCATTTGGGAAATCATTAATGAACTATACATCCTCACAGATATTACAATAAGATTTGGAGTAATAGCTGCAGTTGGTGGGGGCTTAGGAGGAGCAGCAACAAGGCAGAGGTAGATATCTACAATGTCAACCAAAGATTTCATTTTAAAAATCGCTCATATAATACTTCCAGTGTATTTAACCTATTTACTAACATTTAACAGATATTCTGAGATAAACTACGAACCATTGCCCATCTTTTTATTCCTGGTACTTAGAGAGGTTAGTTTCCATTCATGGAGAGTTTTGCTAGCGTGGCTTATAACGGGTATTTTAGTAGGGGGGGCGTTAAAAGATTTACAAAAACACGTGTCTTCTATTTCAATTACCATCTTTACGTACGCATTTTTGAAATTATACTTACTTACCCACTATAATATAATGTCTTGGAACACTTTACCTTTATTCCAAAAAATTTGGGGTGTACTTTCAATAATTGTCAACTTTATATTAAATGGAGTAGTATCGATTGTTCCTACAATCCTAATAGTACTACTTAGGAAGAAAAACAATATACAAGTTTTACAGCAAGAGTTTAAGCCTATAAGATGCCTTGTGTGTGGAAGAATGTACGAATCTAATCCAAAATACTGCGTAGTCTGTGGAACACAAATGGGAGAGGAAGAAAAGACCAATAATTAGGTTTGTGATTTACTTTACTTTTGTAAAAAATATATGTCTTTTCTAACGTCCTATGTTTCATTAGGAATATTACAATTCATAAACGAAACATTTAAATAGTTCGCAACATAGAGTGATATTGGCCGAGCCAGTCCTGCAAAGTGTAATATATCTATTTGTCGGATTTTTGGTTCTCGCCCTCCTCCCCTCTCCCCCCAGGACTGGCAATGAGGCCGGCATTCTTTCAATGATACCAGTTTAACTTAGTTGTGAGTATAATAACATACTATTTCCTCATTCACCGAGTCAACTCTTACAAATCCAAATCGTTCAAATTGAACAACTTGATTAACTTTCAAATTTTTACAATTATATTCTCCAACACCTTTGATTTCATTTCCATCTGGCATAATCACTTTTATATCTACATAATTTTGCGTAGGAACCCAATGAATAATTGGTGCTTTTACTCTTCTAGCTTCATGAACACTCCAACTATAAAATTCTCCTTCAATAGCTGTTTTTCTAACTGAAGTGACCTTAAAATTAAATAGATCTTTCAATCTTATTATATTCCCATTTTTTAAGAGATCTAGGTCTCTCTGGCTTACAAATAACTCAACTATATTATCCTTTACAGTTAGAGGTATATCTCTATATCCCAATTCTGGTTTTTCAGGGTGAAGAGGAGGTTTTGCGACAATTTTTTCTTCTGGTATATTTTCAATTCTTAAACGTACAGGGTTATCTACAAAGAAATATCTTAGTGCAATGGGGTCAATTAACCTACGATTATAGGCGTAAAGATTTGATGGACTATACTCTATATCAACTATGCTTAGTCCTAAGTCTAAAATAGCTCTTCTAAGTGCTTCAGGTTTTATTCCTCTCTTTGCTAGGGACTGCAAACTCCAAGTTCGAGGATCATCCCAACCTCTATAGACCCCTTCTTCGATAAGTTTTCTAGCTTTACGTTTGCTTAATGTTATTCCTTTAAACAGTATTTTCCCATAGTGTATAAACTCCCTTCTAGGCCAGTTAAAAAGCTTCCATATGAATTCTTCCATCATATCTTCTTTAATCAAATCTTTTCCTCTAAGTATATGGGTTACACCTAGAAGATGATCATCAATTCCCCAAGAGAATTCCAATAAAGGCCACACCCTATATTTTGTGCCAACTCTCGGATGTTCTCTTTCAGATATTCTCATAATCACGTGGTCTCTCATAGCTGGATCTGGATGATTCATTCCTGTTTTCAACCGAACAACAGCTTCTCCTTGTGAATATTCTCCACTAAGCATTTTCTCCCAGTGTTCTAAATTTTCTTCAACGGTTTGATTTCTATGTGGGCATGGCTTGCCTGGTATCTTATATTTTATTCTCCATTCATCTGCTTTGCATAAGCATACATATGCATGACCCTGTTCCAAAAGTTGTTTGCAATATTTGTAAAAAATTTCTACGCGATCGGATTTGTAGATGGTTTTATGCCATTTAACGCCAAGCCATTCCAGACCTTCCCTAATTAAATCATATGCCTCTGGAATGATTTTATGTTCTTCTGCTCCTATGGTATCATCATAAACTAGGAGAAGCTTTCCATTATAACGTTTAACATATTCATCGTTAAGAATAACCATTCTTGCATTACCTATGTGAAGAGGGCCGGAAGGGAAAGGGGCCATCCTCATAACAATTTTTTTCCATTTCTCAACATTGGGCAATGGCGGAAGTTCCTTTATTTCTTTTATCTTTTTTTCTTCAAGTAACTCTGGGGCAATTTCTCTTAATTTACTGCGTTGTTCTTCCAATGTAAGAGAATTTACAGCTTTTACTACATCTCTTACCATTTCAATTATTTCACGGGCCTTAGGTCTCAACTCTGGGTGTTCTCCCATGATCTTACTCATGACAGCTTTTTCATCGGCCTTACCATCATGCTTTACAGCATTAGCTAATGCAAACTTAACAATTGTTTTTCTTATTTCGTTACTCATATTCGCGGCCACTTTTGTTCCCTCAAAATTAATCAACAATTTCCGGTGTTTATAATTTACTTTCAAAGTTTCTCCTAAAGATTTTCATTATTTAAAAGTTTTTAATTAAAATTGATAACGATTTAAATTCTACATAAATAAACTAGGAAAATTCTTGGGAGAAACATTGTTTATTTAGGTTTCTGTTTTTTTAAGAAATCCTTAAATTTCTTAGCGTCCTCACCCATGTACAGGTTGTTAAATAAGATGTAAACTTTTTCTACAGTCAAAGTTTTTACTTTAGAGAACAAATACTCAAAATCCTTTGCCGAATATTTATATCTATACATTTTTTTACCGGGAGGAGCCCCATGAAGCCTAAAGTATGCTATATTTTCGACAAAGTGTTGTGGGTCTTGCGCAAAGGGGTCAACAACATGAATCAAATTTAATCTCTCGCATATATCCTTAACTATGTCAGAAGTCCAGTCCTTCCCTCTAGGTTCCCATCCAATGACGAGGTTCCCTCTATCGATGGAATTAAAGAATTCTGTCATGTTTTTTAGGTTTTCTTCCGAGGGCTTAAATTTTGCAGGGGTCTGCATTATGCAGATTTTACTTTTTAGAATTTCACAAATATTTTTGGTGGTTTCCCAAGCCTCGAATACTGCGTTTGTAGGTTTAAAAAAGCCATATTTATCTTTGTTTTTTTCTGAGATTTCTATTCCTGCCTTTTTATAGGTTGGTGAGGTTGCAGGATGCGTTATTAATTGCCATGCCTTTACTACAAATTCAAAATTATGTGGGGCATTTTTTCTCCATTTTTCAAGGGTATTTAGCCTTGGTGGTTTGTAAAATGTTTTTTGAACTTCAACAAGGTTGAATTCTTCAAAATATTTTTTCATTCCACCGGGAAAACCACAACATCCAACTTTAATATTCATATATTTTTTCCTCCAATGCTAGTTTCATATATGAATTTTGCAAGTTTAAGAAAAACATCGTTAACATTTTCTCCCGTTTTCGCGCTGGTTCTGTAATGAGGAATTTTAAAGGACTCTGCAAGTCTTTTTTCTTCGGATACGCTGACTTTGCGGTTTTTAATTAAATCAACTTTATTTCCAACTAAAATCAATGGAATCTTTCCACAATATTTCTGAACTTCATCAAACCAATCCTTTAAATGTTTAAAACTGTTTCTATTTGTTATATCGTATACCAATAGTCCGCCGGCAGCCCCCTTATAGTATAAGGGTCTTAATTTTTTAAATCGCTCCTGGCCTCCGGTATCCCATATTTGTAGCTTTACGGGTTTTCCTATACCTAGATCAACATTCTTAGTGTATAAATCAACTCCTATCGTCATTAGATAACTATCAATAAAATATCCATGAGCAAATCTAATAGTTAAACTAGTCTTACCAACACCAGCGTCTCCAACAACAATAACCTTAAACAAATAACCTTCTGTCATTGCGAAGCCTCAAAATTTCCCTAAAATTATTTTATCAAAGCAATATAAAATTGTTTACATGTATGTGTATAATATGTCGAGAATAAAATTATTATGTGGTTAGGATAACTAATGCGTCTCTGCTAAGCCGCCTTAATGAATTTCTCCTCGTATTTTCTTAAAAACTCCGAAGCTTCCTTTATGTCTGAGAACAATTTCCGTACTCGTTCGATGTCTTCGATATGTACTTCCTTTCGTCCTTCCTCTCTAGCATTAACAGCCGCTGGCGTGATCAGGAGTGAAGCAAATCTTAAAGAACTCTCTACCGCAATGTCGGCCAGCTTATTTAAAGCTTCTTTGGTAAGCTCGACTCCTTCAGCTCTGGCTCTGATCTTTAGTATTTCCATGACTTCTTCTCTAGAGTAGGGCCTTGTACGAATTATTAGAAGTCTGTCTAGAAAATCAAGAGGCATTCCCATTGGGGAAATGTAGTCGGTTCCACGGATTTTTGTTATGCCACGATTTGTGGCTAAGATAATGATTGGCGCTAGTTCGCTTTCCATGGCCCGCGTTAGGAAGGAGAAGGCTTCTAGATCTAGGAGACTTGCTTCGTCGATGAAGAGAACTCCTGGAAGAATTTCTGCTTTACCTTGTTCTACCCATTCTTTAACCATCTCATTAACTTGCTCTCTGATTTCAGGGTCAATTTCCTTTTCTTCCCTTCCTCCAAAGAACAATGAGAGAAGTGTAGCACCCGATCTTCTTGCAGTCATCTCATCCAAGTCGTTTAGAGTAACTGTGTAGACAAATTCCTTTTCTTTCAATATCGGTCCTGAGGGAACTGGAATTATTCGTTCAGCTTCAATATCATATGTTTTTTCTCTTTCTGCGCTGCGTCCAAGTCTAGTTACCCTTCCAGTTTCAGCGTCTATCATTATTATATCGCCTTCTGATATTCCCTGATTTATGAGTTGCATTGCTACACTCTGACCCACTTCAAATGTTTTTGTTTCATTTTTTGTTCTCAATGTAATTCTTGCAGACTCTGGTATTTGCATGTAAGGATTGTAGGGATTTCTGGTCATTTTTATGTCTAAACTTTTGACTTCTCCTTCGTATATTTTGCGTAATTCATGTATCCTGACACCGATTGATTTACGCATGGCACTCATCAATATTTCTGTCTTCTTTTTCTCTTCGCTGTAGATCTCACTACCTGCAATCATTACAAAGGGTACGTCTTCTCCTAATTCCTTTGCAATTGCTATTGCAATTGCGGTTTTCCCAGTTCCCGGTGGACCTGCTAATAAAACAGCTCTTCCTGCCATCTTTCCATCCTTAATCATGTTTACTATTATACCTGCCGCTTCTCTTGCTTCCGTTTGACCAACCATGCCATCTGCAATAAGTTCAGCTTTCAAACCTTTTAGTCCAAGACCTTTAATATGACTATGGGCACCGATTCTTTCAAATCTTCCTGGTCCTCGTACTTCTCGAATCTCCGCCACCTCACAACCCTCCTGTCATCCAATAACTACTATTAGAAACAACGTTCAAAATTTAAAGTTCACGTTGATAATATTAGTTCTCAAAAAGTTTAGGATCACGTAGAGAAAAATTTTCATTCTTAGTCTCTTCATTATAGTCAAAGTCTATAATGACATTTCTTTTTTACAAAGAAAGATTTTTGATTGTGTTGACATGGTTGTATAGATGAAACATATATTCTAAAAATAAAATAAAAATTTTAATAATTTTAATCAAAGTTTTTAAAGCAAAGCTTAAATTTATATATGGCTACATACTATTAGAGTGGAAGCGTGAGAAGAAGGCCAGTATAGGGCGAAAGGCTCCGTCAAATGTGTGAGTAGGTCTCCCCCCTCCTCCCCCTCGCCACTGATATTGTGCATTTGTGGCGTGTTTCTGTTTTTTGACGGAGCCCGCCAAACCTTAATTTACTACTTTTACAAATTAACATTGAGAATTTTTGGGAGGTTTCCTTCGTGCTTCACCATCTATTTGTAAATACAAATATCGAGTCGGAGACAATAGAGGTGGAGAAGGGAATTTCTTTATTTATTTTCAGGCTAGGAGACGGGAAACCGCATGTTTTTGTAATAAGTGGGATTCATGGAAATGAACAAACTGGGGTCTACGTAGCAGAAAATCTTATTGAAAAACTTAGTAAAACGGAGCTTTTTGGAAGCATAACTATAGTACCAGTTGCAAATCCACCAGCCTTTAGATGTAAATCTCGCAACTCACCCATGGACGGTCTAGACATGAACAGGGTCTTCCCAGGAAATAGGGAAGGAACAGTCACAGAACGTTTAGCTGCAGAAATATGGGAACAAGCTATACAGGCAGATTATATCATAGACTTACACTCCTGTGAAGAGGAGTGTATACCGTATGTGCTTGCTTTACATAGAGAGTTTAGCTACGTTAAATCACTTGCATATAAAGTTGGAATACCCTACGTTATCGAATCAACAGGAACACGTGGGCAGCTATTTGTTGAAGCAAGCCGAGAAGGAATACCAGCGATAATAATCGAAATGGGAGGCAAGTGTTCTGTAGATCTACAGTCGGCAGTGCGAGTTAGAGATTCCCTCTTAAATTTTCTTACATCTCTGGGCATAATTCAAGGATATGAATTAGAAAGTAAACCGGAATTCTATGGAAGAATAGTTGAAATAAGAGCACCCACAGATGGATTATTCATACCAAAATCCTTCTGTGGATCAGAAATAAGTGAAGAATCGCCAATAGGAGAAATAAAAAACAAAAACAACATAACTTCGCCCCTTAATGGACTGCTAGTTTACATTAAAAAGGTAATGTATGTATTCAAAGGTGAAAAAATCGCAGGAATAGCAACAAAATTAAAACATTAATAAGAGAGCTACGAACTTGTTAAAATCATCAAACACTTAACTACTATGATCAAAGATATGAGAAGAATGGAAAAATTCAAAACACTACCTATAATTAAACTAGTAATCACAAGATTTTTTAGAACTACTTTTAATACAAAAAGAGATGCCAAAAACGGTATACAGGAAATAAACAGAGTCACAGCATCATTTGATATAGCTATTACAATAGCATCGAGAAACCAAATAGTTAACACCACGAGAATAAATATAAGTAAGAACATAGTTGCTCACCTCAAAATTAAGTATCGGCATCCAATGTATATAAAGTCAAAACTAAAATAGAAACTATAAGAATTCTTCCGATCATGCTTGCTCTCACATGAACGATTCAAAATTTATGGGTGTGGTCATGTTGACCAAAATATGGATTGATGTACTTACCCCGAAGCAACTATTATTTCTCACAAAAATTTCAAAAAAACTAGAAGAACACGGTTTTGAAGTTTTTCTTACTTCAAGAGAGTATCAAGAGGTTTGTGAACTCATAAAATTAAAGGGATTAAATATACCAATAATCGGTAAACATGGAGGCTACCGCCTTAAAGATAAACTATTAGCAAGCACTGAAAGAATTTTATTCCTAATTCGTCACATAGAAAAAATAGAACCAGACATAGCTTTATCTTTTTCATCTCCTGAAGCGGCACGGGTAGCCTACGGGCTCAACATACCACATGTATGTGTAAATGACTCCCCTCATTCCGAAGCAGTTGCTCGATTAACAATTCCATTATCTAAATTACTATTTACACCAAAAATAATCCCTAAAAAAGTTTGGGAAAAATATGGAATACCTAAACAAGCTATCATTCAGTATAGAGCACTGGATCCCGTTACATGGATCAAGGACTTTCAACCAAATCCAGAAATCTTAAAGAACTTAAAATTGAACTTAAAACAGCCGATTGTCACGATAAGACCAACAGAAGCTTACGCGGCTTATCTTAGAGGAAAGATATCCAATATTTGTCCAGTTACGATAAAAATAGCACAAAAATTGCTTAAACTTTTAGAGAACAAGGTCCAAATAGTAATTATACCAAGGTACAAGGAGCAAAGAAAAGTATTAAAGGAAAAATTAGCAGAAAATGTTGTAATTCCTGAACATGCTATTGACACTGCTAGTCTCCTATACTACTCCAGCTTATTTATAGGAGCGGGGGGTACAATGAACATAGAAGCCGCTCTTCTGGGAAAACCGGTCATATCGTGTTTCCCAGGAAAAACCACACTTGTTGAACGCTACTTGGTAAATGCAAAGTTAATATATAGGGTAAAAAATCCAGAAAAGACAGTTAAATTAGCATTAAATATTTTACAGAATGCAGAAAAATTTTTAAGTTCCCATAAGGAACGAGCACTAAAAATATTAAACCATATGGAAGATCCGGCCGAGGTTATTGCAAAAGAATTAAAAAAACGTTTAAATAAGTTACTATGAATAGGAGAATGATAAAATGATATCAGCTCCTGATTTAATATATGCTGCAACAGGCTTTACTATTTCCTTTATCATAACTTTCATTTTAGTGCCTTTTCTAATTCGAAAGTTCAAAGAAAAAGGCATCGTGGGCATTGACGTTCACAAACCCGAAAAACCAGAAATACCTGAAATGGGAGGATTAAGTATTTTAATCTCTATCATTGTTTCAACAGTTTTCCTCATCATAGTATGTAACAATCTAACGAAGTTTTTTATCACTTTTTTAATAGTGGTTATAGTAGTAGGAATTGTCGGAGCAATAGACGATATTAAACCCCTAAACCCAAAATTGAAGCCAACTTTAACAGCATTGGCATCTTTACCAATAATAATTTTTGGGACATATGTTCCAAGGCCGGTGTTTCCTATAATTGGAAAGACAAGGTTAACCATAGTGTATCCATTACTTATAGTAGCAGGTCTAGCAGTGTCGACTAATGCTGTAAACATGCTAGACGTATTTAATGGTTCCATGGCTGGTACTTGCAGTATACTTCTCTTAACTCTTCTCATATCGTCCATTATACTGGGCTCTAATATCGGGATCTTATTATCCGCCATAACACTGGGCTCTCTAATTGCTTTCTTCTACTACAATAAATATCCGGCAAAAATATTTTCTGGGGATGTAGGTTCACTTACAGTCGGAGCAGCCATAGCAACAATCGCTGTAATGGGAAGACTTGAAATAGTAACAGTAGTCGCGATGATGCCGCATATCATGAACGGTTTTCATAGCTTAGCGAGTATAGGAGGACTTCTAGAAAGAAGACAAATAAAAGCACGACCAACCAAGGTACTTGCTGATGGAAGACTTGCAGCCAGTAAAGATCCCAAAGCCCCAATAACACTTGCCAGGCTCATTTTAGCAGGTGGTCCTCTTTATGAGAACGAAGTAGTCAAAGTATTTATTCTCTTATCTATATATAGTGGAGTGCTTGCTATTTTAACCGCGTTACTAATCGCTTGGGGGTTATAGACATTGAATTACAGACACATATTTAATATCCTTGGTATAATAACATTAGTATGGGCTACAATGTTACTGGGTCTTGTTTTTATTTGGAAATTTATTGTCCCAATATCGTATCCTTCTGAATCATACACTATGCAGTTTTTAATTGGTATTTTTAAGGTGGGAGCTTCTGGAACACTAGCCCTTATATGGCTTTATTTATGGAACAAACTTGTACAAATTTATTTCTGGAAGACACTAAAGGCAGGTACATAAATGAATGGAAACAATGTTGAAATAAAAAATTCCGAATCAAAAAACACAGAAACAAAAATGTTAATAAAATGTTCTGGAATTAGCCCAAAGGATCTTTTTATGCTTTCCTACATTGCGCTTTCTCAACTGGATGCTGAGATACTAAAAACAGTTGAGAAATTAAAAAAGGGCAATTTAATAGTCGGTGAACTCTACTTTCAAATTTCAAAGCGAGAAAAGATGCCCATGAGCCTTTCGCTTTATAGAGAATCAAATCAACTCACAATAACATGCAAATATAAAGAAATAAATGAAGCTAAAAGCTTAATCTGCAATATTGGAAATAAGATTTCACGTCTTGCAGAAAACTTCTCAAAATTAAATGAGGAAAGTAAAGAAAAACTCAGAGAAATCTTTAGAGTAATAAAAGAAATAGATAGGACAATTCAGTCGATTTTAAACCAAAAGAATGTGGAGGAGTTATATTTCTCGCTTTCGCTACTACGAGAAAGGGCATGCAACTCTGCGAAAAATCTATTAGACATATCTATTAAGACAGGGCAATGGTTGAATATTCTTAATAGTCTTAGAAAAGATCACAATGTCGGACTTAACACGGAAACAGCTAAAAAATTGTTGCTAGATTTACTTTACTGGAAAAAAAGGATCTTGCAAGAATTTAAAAATGTCGAGGAGGAATAATATTGGGTAAAATAAAAAAGGGGGTCAATTGCAGCGTAATTGGATGTAACGAGCGAGCATTACATTCGTTATCCATAGACAAAGTACAGGAAGCGATTCGGACTATAGGTCTAAAGCTAAACATCAAAACATCAAGAAGAGTATACCTCTGTGAGAAACACTATAAAGAAATTAAAAAACAGCTTAAAAGAATGAAAAAAGTAGAAAAATGGAAACACGGCCTTCCCTTTACCTAATTACATCATAAGGACAGCCCAGCCAATATACGATCTATATGCTCTTGAACGGTTTTCCAGATAATGTCAAATTCTCCAGTAGACAGTCCAATACCAATTAGCGAAAGCGCGATTGAGATGTACACCAATGCGATTATTTTATCTCGCATTCTTTAAACCTCCACAAAATCATTACCATACTTTGGCATATTAGATTTAAAATTTATGAAAACTAGTTTGATAGTAAAATTTATTCAAGTAAAAGTTGCAATTAATTGTGCCCGATGATCTTGCTCGGCCGTCTGATAGATATTAAACCGTATGATGAACCTACGCAGGAGAAGAGGGCGTCCAGCACGCAGTAATTTAATTTTGACGGTTAGTATTAAAATTCATCACCATGAAAGTGTTCATCGAAATAAAAGGCTTTAACAAAAAAGATAAAAAGGAAACTTTCTTTATATCATTAAATGCAAAAATTAGGTTTAAGGGAGGAAAAAATGCAACTTTTTAATTTATTATCGGGTACATGGCTTTGGGTAATAGCCTTTCTCCTAATAATAGTGGTAGTAATACTACTTTCCAGCATACGAGTATTAGCAGAATATGAAAGGGGAGTAATATTTAGACTTGGAAGAGCATTACCTGGGGTAAAGGGACCTGGTATCATATTCTTAATACCTATAATTGACCGATTAGTGAAGGTGGATCTGAGAGAACACTTTTTTGAAATACCGAGGCAAAGATGTATAACGAAAGATAATGCCCCTGTTGACATAGATGTCCTAATTTACTACAAAGTGGTTGACGCGAGAGATTCGGTAATTAAGGTAAAAGATTTTAAAGGGGCATCTGTTGGAATTGCGCAAACAACATTAAGAGCCGTAGTTGGAGACATAGTTTTAGATGACGTATTGGCTAAGAGGGAGTACATCAATACCGTACTTAGAGATAAACTCGACGAAGCTACCGAAAGATGGGGAGTAAAAGTTACAACAGTAGAAATAAGAGAGATAGATCCTCCAAAACAAGTACAAGATGCGATGATTAAACAAATGGAAGCTGAAAGAATTAGAAGAGCGATGGTAACCGAAGCAGATGGTAAAAGAGAAGCAGCAATTAAAGTCGCTGAGGGAGAAAAGCAAGCAGCAATACTAAAAGCGGAGGGTAAACGAAGAGCAACGATCTTGGAAGCTGAAGGAGAAAGACAAGCAGCAATACTAAAAGCGGAAGGCTATGCAACCGCGCTTGACAAAATATATTCTGTAGCAAGGAACATAGACTATAAGACAATGACATTACAATATCTAGAAACATTGAAATCTCTTGGAGCAAGTCCTTCGACCAAATTCATATTCCCAGCAGAGTTTATGCAACTAATTGCTCCAATAAGAGAATTCCTAAGCGGAGTTTCAAGTTCTACAAGCAGTGAAGAGTAAATGTTATTAGTATCGTGAGACCTACTCTACAAACTCTTCTATCCTTTTTAGTATTCTATTTAGTTTCTCCCGGTCTTCAGCAGCAATTACAACGTTCTTATAGTTTGGAAGGGCAAGAGAGACTTCTTTGATAAAGAGTTGCAAAGCTATGTGTGCAGGATGTTCAGATATTTCTAATGATCCGTCTTCAAAAACAAAAGAAACCTCCTTCCATGTTTTTCTTTCTTCATCTAGAGGCCATAGTGCATAGACATAATCATCAGTCATTAACACTATTGACGGTGCACTTTTCCAAGCTTCCTCAATAAATTCTAACATTTTTTGGGCATTTTCCTTTTTCCCCATTGTTTATATCCTCCACTAATACACCAGTGTACTAAAGTAACTTTTAATACTTATATGTGATCAAGATTTTTCTTGTTTTTTAAGTTCACATTTACATTCGAGACTAATAAACACTATCATTAATATTTTAACAATTATTTTCTCTATAGATAATATCAACAGTGGCAACAAATTAATCTATTACCCCAAAAGCACATATATAAATAATTCTGGAAAATATAAAAGTAGAAATAAGTTATCCATGAAAATTTAACTCATTTGGAAACATCAGAGCGATCAAATAGAGTTATACCAAAAAAATAAAATGACGCTAAAAACTAGGAGGCACACATTTTGAAAGCTTTATTTAAACACGCATGTCCAAACTGTGAAGGTAGAATTTCCGATGAAAGATTACTAATGGGAGTTCCTTGTAAAAAATGCTTACCCTTGGATATTAAAGAACTAAGAAACTTATATTCTAAAATGGATCCTCTAGAATTCAAAATAAAAATTATGGAAATTTTAAAAAATCAGGGAAACCTGCAAAAGTACTATGACCTTGTAAAAATTGAAAAAGAATTAGCTGAATTCGAATTATTATTTAAAAAAGGAACTGGAAGTAGACTTTGGAGTGCTCAACGAGAATGGGCTAGAAGAGTTTTAAAAGGAGTAAGTTTTGCCATAACTGCTCCCACAGGCATAGGTAAAACGGTATTTGGAATGAGCATGGCTATTTATCTGAGTACTAAGGGGAAAAAATCCTATATCATTCTTCCCACAACAGTGCTCGTCAAACAGACTCTGGACAGAATTAAGGAGTTTCTAGAAAAAGCAGGAATTCAAATCAGAGTTGCGGGATACTATGCTAGACTATCGAAAACTGAGCGAGAGGAATTTAAACAAATGATCGAAACTGGAGACTTTGATATACTTATTACAACCTCGCAATATCTTGCACTAAAATTCGATGAAGTTTCTAAGCATAAGTTTGATTTTATCTTTGTTGACGACGTGGATGCACTCCTCAAATTGTCTAAAAATATAGACAGGGTTCTGCTACTCTTAGGTTTCAATAATGAAATAATCAATCTTGGTTTGAAGCTAATAAAATTAAAGAAGGAATTTCTTCAAGCAAGGACAAGTGAGTTAGAAAAAATAGAATATGAAATTGAAGAAACAGAAAACACTTTAAACAGTTTGAAAGAAACAGTAAAGCCAGGTATACTAATAGTTTCCACCGCCACCGGTAAAGCGAAAGGCGATCGGGTAAAGTTATTCAGAGAGTTATTAAACTTCACAATAGGATCAGCAAGTGAAGGCTACAGAAATATTCAAGACCTACACATACCAAGGGAAGAAAACGTAGAAAAACAAGTACTTTCATTGGTTAAAAAGTTTGGTACTGGAGGACTTATTTTTGTCACACTTGAAGAAGGGATAGAATTCGCAGAAAAAATAGCCAAATTTCTAAAAGAAAATGAAATAAAAGCTGAAGCCTTTCACGCAAGTAAAAAAAGCCCAGAGATCATAGATCAGTTTTCCAATGGTGAAATAGATGTACTCATTGGAGTGGCAAGCCATTATGGACTCTTAGT
>Ga0180300_10000131_pt1 | contig 28412 bp, 34 predicted proteins | sample GuaBasSediGuay15_FD_121798 | JGI IMG/M metagenome (GOLD analysis project Ga0180300, IMG submission 121798) | Subseafloor sediment microbial communities from Guaymas Basin, Gulf of California, Mexico - Guay15, Core 4569-2, 21-24 cm | ecosystem: Environmental > Aquatic > Marine > Hydrothermal...
AGATTCCCCCGACGACCATGAATAGGAGCCAAATGAGGTTGGTAACGATGCCCGCTAGTACCGAGACACCGAAATTACCGAAAATAAAGTCTATGAAACGTCCCCATAGGCTCTTTAACGTTTCAATGAGACCCTTCTTCAATTTTTCCGTATCCGTCGGTAGTTTAGGCAGTTCCCCAGCGGACGTTGGGTTTATTGCGGTCACCAATCCGATGGCTGTTTTCGTTCCCTTAGCATTTTGAGAATCAAATGCTTCTACTCTGAAAGAGTAGGTTCCTTTTTCTGTGGGCACAAAAGCCCATACGTAATAATTTCCCGAAAATTCCGCAATTCCCTTGGATTTTTCTAAAGTATCTAGAAGGGCATAGACCCACACAGTCAAGGTTCCTTCTTGATCTTCGTAATCCGTTGCCCTAATGTAGATCAATGTTGAGGCATTGACGTAGATCTCGGTTTTTTCAGCGGTTATTGAAACAACGACGGGTTTTGCATTTGATAGGATGAAAGTCTTGTTATCGACCGTTGAATTTCCATCTACGTCCGTAGAAGTCACTATCGTGTTGTATTCTCCCAATTCTTGATTGCTTGCTGGGACCCATGAAATTGTGTAGAGGCCAGAAGATAGAGTTGCCTGGCCTAGATTTATTTCGTCGCCATCTGGGTCAATCAGCTTTACCTTTACGACCACGCTTGTGCCGTCGGGGTCCGTCGAGTTTATTTTGAAGTAGACCGTGTCCCCCCTCTCTGGGGAAGGTGGATCTATTTCGATTGAATAGATCAAAGGGTCCAGGTTATAGACCTTGAATACGCCATTGAATAACTTGCTATCTTTTTGATTATTCGGATCTACGGCCGTAATATTCACATCGTAGAAGCCCACTTGGTCCCCAGCTTGGACCGAGATGTTTGCCTTGAAGTAATCCCCGATTAGCGTCATATTTCCGCTATCGAAGGTCGTCCCATCTGGGGCAAATACGATATAGGTTACTTGTAAATCGCTTAAGGGACCCGAAGGGTTGCTTATCGTTGCGGTTAGCTCAAATGTAGTTGGTCTTGTTCCGTTTGTTGGGTTAGAGGTTAGGGATTGTATTGAAGGGCCAGCAAAAACTTCAATAGTTGCTTGAGCGGTGTCGGTTCCTCCATCCGTATCTTGGAGAAGGAAATCGAGGGTCCAGGTTCCGTTGGTATCTAATTGAATTGTCGTATTGTGGAATAGCATATCCGTCGAGTTGTAAGCCATGCCAATGTTTTGGCTAATCAAGGTTCCGTTGGGAGCCGTTAGATTATAAATTGCCGTTAGAGAGCTATTTGAATCCTCGAAGTCTTTTCCAGCAAGTTTTATGTGGGCAGTTTCATTTATCGAGAGCGAGCTTGGAACCTCCACCGAGAGAATTGAAGGAGGATTGTCTAGGACTGTGAAGGCATCCAACAACGTATCGGTTGCTGTTTGGCTCTCATTATCAATTGCAAGAGCGGTCACGTCATAAGCCCCTAGTTCCGCTGAAGCTGGAGGAGAATAGAAGTAATGGTAAAGGCCGTCCGAGGAGTTGTAATCCGCAAGGCCGTTTGTGACAACGAGGGAGCCTGATGGATTTGTGATATTAACCTTAACTGCTGATAGATTACCCTCAGGATCTGTTGCATTGATTTTGATGTGGATTGAGTTCCCTCTGTAAACTGAAGTTGGAGAGACTGAATAAATTGAGACAGTTGGAGGTTCGTTTGTGGAAGGATAATAACCCCATACTTCAAACCAGAAATCATAAGCGTATTCATTCCACGTGTCTCCTGAATTTCCAGATAGATATACTGTTCCGTTAGGATAAACATCAGAACCAGATCTTGCTATTTTGTAGTAGTTAGAAGAATCTCCCCCGCTTGTGTACATCACTATTGCGTATTTGGTGTTTGCATTCAAGGTTGTATTTGTCAAATCAGCATATATGAGGGAGAATGAGCTTGTGATTGATGAATGGGGTATCGAACCGCTGGTTATCACAGTTGATCCAGGCGTTCCATCAGCGTTTGTGTCTCTTATCTCCACTATTAAATCCGTTGTAACGCTCCCCACCATGCTCACATTAAGCCTAACTCTCGTTATAACAAAATCAGATCCATGTTCAAATGTTTGTGCTCTCCAATACGAGCCATAAGTTGAATAGAACGAAGTTGATTCTGTGTTGGATTCAATAACCTGGTCAGTTTGCGCATTTATAATAAAAGGAGTTAAAATCAGAAATAAAGAAATCAGAATTGCAAACTTCTTTCTCAAGTTCTCCACCTCTTTTTAGGGGGTCGGCCAGGGCCCCTCCTTCTTCTCGACATTGCATAAGACAAGATATAGATGGAAACTAGAAAAGCCATCAAGACAAGGCCGAAGCCCATAAGGGCATAAGCATAATAATCGTATTTTCCTTCCTTTTCCTCAGCTTCGGCCTCGTCTTTTAGAAGATAGACCTTGAGAGAGGCCCCGTAATTTGGCTTTAAGCTTTTTCCGTACTTTAAGGCATTTTTGTCGCTTACGTTGGTCCAATCCGTTCCTTCGTATCCTACCCAGCTTTCGTTGTATGCTAGATAGAGGGTTAGAATCTCATAAGGCAGGATGTTTACTATCTCAACTTGATACTGATCCGAGATTATGCCCTCATAGATTACATTTTCCTTTTCTAAGATCCATTCGGCCCTTACCTTGCTAAGATTGGCAATGAGAAGATAGACCTTGCTTTCCCCAGCTTCCAAGGGTTCTGCCATGAAGGTAAAGGTATTATCGACTTGGCTAACGGTTGCGTCTATCTGCCTTATCTTCTCGAAGGTCGTCGAGTTTAGGAGGTAAACGGTCCCCCACTTGGCTCCTATTATCTGAACCGAGACGCTATGCTCCCCTACCCCTTTTTCCGAGCTTTCGAAGTACATCCTGGAAACCTGGACTTCTTGGCCGACATAGGTCTCCTCGCTAACCCAAGCCGTCCAATCTCGGTCGGTCCCTCCAGCCGTGCTAACTATGAAGAAGTTGGTTGTTGAGGTCTTAGCCCCGTTCTCATTGACTATCTCAACGACGATTTTGTAGATGTCGGGCGTAGTCAAGGGGTTGGACCAATCCCCCTCTATTTTCCTTGTGGTCAATTCGGCAATGCTGAATGAACCCGATTCGTTCCTTGCTAGGGCCCCGTTACTGAAATAGCACTTTACCGTATAGGTTACAATCTGGGGTTGCTCCCAATTGTTCTTAGCTTCGAAGCTATAAGATTGAGCAGTCCCCGTTGCGTTGTAAGGGGAAACGGCTCCTAGGACGACGTTGAAGTAAAGCCAATCAGTCGAATTCGAGTTGCCGTTATAGTCTATCGATTCCACTTTAGCCTGGTATTCCCCTTCTTGCACGAATTGTAAGAGCTTAGATTGGTTCCCTCTTCCGAATTCTTCTTGGAGGCTATAACCCCCAGAGGTCCGTTGAACGGTTAGCCTGGTTATGTTTACGTCGTAATCTGGAGCGGTCCAATTTATCCACAAGGTGTCGCTTAGGACCCAGCTATTGTTCGAGGGGGTTATTATCGTTGGGGCCTCTGGGAGCCTTGCATCAAGGTAGCAAACTCTATGCTCGCTAGTTGCCTGGTTCCCCGCATCATCCCAGGCCTTGAGCCACCATTCGACGGGTCCATCATCGCTATAGATGGTGTAGGAGCCCGTCGTTGGGCTAAGATTAACGCTCTTTAGGGTTCCGTTGGGATGTCTCCATACGATTTGGGTTTTGTTAAGGTCGTAGTTATCGGTTAGGTCCCATTGGGCCGTAAAATAGCTTGTGCTAACAATCGTCTTGTTTGCTGGCCCTAGAATCGTTATCGTTGGAGCAGTTATGTCGACCCTAAACCAGGAGCTATTCCAATCGCTCGGATTGTATGTTGAGCTAATGGCCTTGACCCTCCAATACCAAGTTCCCTCGGAGGGCACGATATAGGTGAAGTTCCCCGTTTTCGTTGTGTTTAGAATTAATGTTGAGAAATCCGATTGATCCGAGACTTGAATCCAATACTCGTCGGCCTCTGGGATTGTGGTCCATTGCAAGGAAACGGAGGTAGAGGCAAGCCATACCCCATTTAAAGGGGAAATCAGGCTAGGAGTGTCTAGCTTCGATAGATCCCAGAAAGATACCTTATCGACCCACCAAGCAGCTTTGTAATCGTTAAGGGCGTCTACCTCAAGATAGAAGTAAAGCTCGACGGAATCAACTTGTAAAATTGTTGAAGTGTAGTGGGAGAAGATCTCGGCTCCAGGATTGTTGAATTCAAGATAGACCTGGGAGCTTCCTATATCTCTCTTTATGGTGAAGGTTGCGTATGAGCTTATCCCAGAAATTGCTGAATGAGAGCCCAACAGGGTTGTTCCAGCATAAAAATCGACGAACTTGCCTGAAGAGTTTATTATCCAGCAGATCTTGTATGAGCCTACTTTAAACTCAATGCGACCTTGGGGAGAGAAGGTAGAGCCATAGCTGAATCTGACGTTATCTGCAGTCGCATTGAAATAGTATGTGCTTATAGAGGTTCCTATCCAAGAAACCGTGGCTTCTCCAGAATGATAGGTATCGGAAGACCTATTCACGCAAAGATATGTTGCCGATGAATATGTAATAGGATAATATGTTAGATTAGTTCCGGAGAAACTCCATAACGATGTATTGAAAGAATCCCAATTCTCATTGATTATTTGTTCCCCTACGACTGCTTCCAACAACTGAAATTTGAGAAAAAAAAGGGATAGGGCAAGGATTAGAAGGATGAGGACCTTCCAGGGTCGGCCCTTATGCCAAGAAGAAAAAAGAAAGGTGGAGGAACCAGGTTTCATAGGCTTCATCCCTTTCTGGGCCCTCATTTTCATCTCCTTCTCCTAGGTTTCCTGGTTTTTATTGTGATTAGAGCGGTCGTGATTAAGGCAATGGCTCCTATCGTTGCTAGAGTGAAACCGAAGTAGGTTAGGCCTACAACCTCTCCTTCCGTTGTTGAGTAGAGTGGAACGAAGACCTGGGTTACGGGGCTCCATTCTACCGAGGTTATCTTGATTCTATGCCCAGAAGCTCCCTCCCCCCCTTGTCCTGGCTCTCCTCTTGCAACGTTGAACTTTAGGAGATCCCTATAATCCTTGCTCCAAATCGTCTCCCCGTCCTCTGATATGACTTCATAGTAAACCGAGAGCTTAACGTCGGTCCCTTCCTTGCTAACCTTACTTTTCAGCCAATCAATGAATTCGTCGAAGCCCCAACCGAATCTTTCCCATAGGGCCTTTCCTAAGGCCTCTTCCAGGTCGTCGTAATCCATAGACATTACTAGGATGCTCTCATATGTGCTAGTTATGTAGACTTCCCCGCTCTTTAGTTCCATCATTTCCTCTTCTCCCATAAATTCAACGAATTCCTTAGCTAGTTCGTCCTCTATGTCCTCGTGCAATGGATGTAGAGCGTAAAGTGTAACCTTGACTTTTAGCTCTTCTTCCTTGACAAGACCCTCTAGTTTGGCTTTTAAATCGGTTGGAGGCGTTATGTAGAAATCGACCCCTTCAACCAGCTTCCCTTCGCTTGTTATCATTTTGAATATGAGTAAATGCTTGGAAGTTGGAAGTGTCTTGTTGGTTCCGTCCGCATATTTGATTAGAACGGCTCCTCTGAATCCTGGGTTCCCTCTAAGCTTATCCCCCAGGTCCGAGAGCAAAGAAGCTATGGTCGGCAAGAAAAGGCCTATTAAGACAAGCAATAGACCGACAAGCAAGATCTTCAAGCTCGGTTTTACAAGCAAGGAGAAGAGTATCAGGATGGCCCCAACTATGATAAGCAAAACCGAGGCAACGAAGAGAGTAACCATTAGGCAATCCCCCACAATGACATAATTACCTGGGTTAATTCGACGCCCATCATTAGACCTCCCATAGCTAGGAGCAGTATTCCGTCCCCTACGCTATGAGCAAGTGCGACTCCGAAAAGGCCTCCTTCCATCTCTATCAAGAAGCATTGAATAATCCTTGTTATGATCGGAGCCAGGATAAGCCAATTGTTTGGGTAGGCTGGAAGGTGCATGAAGCCGAATAATAGCCCCGTTGCTATGGCCCCTCCGAATCGTCCGAGAATTGCCCTTAGTATTCTGTAAGCAAGGCCTCCGAAGACAAGCTCTTCGCTCCAACCTATTAGAAGGGCCATAAGCAGAGTTACGTATGTTACCTCAACGGTCCGCATGAACATACTCAAAGGAAGGATGGCCATGGGCTTGCCCGCTTGCTCGGACGCTATCGTTGATGCGAACCATCCAGAGGCGAACATTACTACTATGTTGATGCCGAACGTCAATATGCTAAGCAATCCCTTGAAGTTAAGCCACGACGGTGTAGTAACTAGCAAAAAGATCCAGGCTCCGATAGCAAGTATTCCGTAGGATTGAGCCGTATCCAGGGTCGGACCCCTTAAGATAGCATAAAGAGAGGGGAGGGTAACGGTTAGTAGAAAGGTAAAGAACACACTAGAACTGCTGAGAGCTTCCATTCGTCCAACTCTGCGAGGTCTTCTGGTCAGTTTTATCGCCTCGTTAGAAGAGCTTGTGTATTACGATGGCAACGACCAATAGAGCTAAACAAATTGGTAGAATCGGATTCCAAAAAGTATATACGTCGTAGGCTTGGCCTCCACTATCCGTTGCCTGGGTTTTGATTACTTGCTGGGTTACGCCAGACCAAGATACACTCACGATTTGAATCGATTGACTTGAGCCATCGCCTCCAGAGAGCCTTATCTTGAAGATAAGAGGTGCATATTTGGGTAGTGCTAACATATCGTCTTCTCCAATGTTCCCCGTTCCTGCGGATTCCTTCACGTAACCGAACCAGATCTTTATCGTGATGTCTTCCTCTTCTGGAAATCCTGCTTCCCTAAGCTGGTGTTCGAGAGTGTATTCTGGGCCTGCATATTCCCCAGAGGTCCATTTTACCGTTATTGGGTTACCAAATCTATCCTCCTTGGAGGCAGGTAATACGTAAGCTATTGGCTGGAATCCTTCAACATAAACCGAGAATGGGAAGACGTATGTTGATTCCCAAGTTCCTCCTTGCTGGGCCCCCGTGAACCTTAGAGCCCTCACCGTTGGGACCCTGGATGCAAGGCCCCACATTCCGAAAAGGTCATTTCCGTCCGCATCGTTGCCCCTATACTTGTATGTCGCAACGTCAGAGTAAAGCCATGCACATTGATCGGGGCCCGTTCTCTCCCTTATTGCTCCGACCATAAAGCAACCGTAGAAGGGCTCATTTACGTTTTCCAATACATTGTATTTCACTTTCCCTTTTATTGCGATAAGCACTCCCCCAGAGGGAATTCTTATAGATTGAGGCAATAAGCGATAGGGGTTAGTGCTAATCTCTTGCTCAACGATTTCGCCTGATTCTGTCATAGTAATGATTGTAAAAATCTCTGGGACCTTGCTTTTGGCCTCCCAAGACACGCTTAGGCTAACATCTCCAACGAATAGACCTATGACCAATGCAAATATGAAGAAGGCTAAGAGCGTTCCTCCTTTAGGGGTCCTTGATCTCCTTCTTCCTCCTCTCTGGGATTTCTGGCTTGTTAAGGCCGTGTAAAGGATTGCAATTCCCACTAAGATGGCTGGTAGAAGTATGATGAAGACAATGATGATTAAAGTGGGGGAGAGAAGGCTAGACCAAGAAAACAACATCACTTTTTCCCCTTCCCCCCTCTGTTTCTTTTCTTTGTGCTCTTTCCTTTTCCTTTGTTCTTTCTAGTCTTTCTGTTTTTGCACATGGTAAATCCCCTCTTCTGTTCGTTTGTTAGTAGTTTAGTCCATCCTAGTTAAGATCAATGGAGCCAATGGTTCCTCTACAACGTCGTATAACGTTCCAGGCTCGAATACTATCTTGGCCCATCCTGTGCTAGATGCTTTGTTGTTGAATACTATTGAGAAGCTTCCGCTCCATTCCGTCCCTGCATATCTGCTGGTTCCGAGGGTTACTCCCTTGAAAACAATGGTTACGTTACCAGATGCGGTTCCCCAGACCGTGACTGTTATCTTGTTTGGTGAAATTACGGTTGGTAATGCCGTCCTTATGACGTGCGTCATGCCAGAGGGGGCGTTCACGTACAAGTAGTAGAGCGGATCGTCGCTTGAGATGTCGGCAACCTTTATCCAATCAACGGGCTCGTCGTTTATCCTTATCTCATCGAGGGCGAAGTTGGTTGAGGTCAGGTTGAAGTACAAGTAGGATTCGACGGCCTCAGCATCGCTCGTTGCTGGCTTCAACCAGAAGGCAAATTGATCGAGGTTGTACGGATATGCTGAGGGCTTTATCGTATAGCTCGATTTCGTTGTCCCTACGCTATCGCAGAAGGCAAGTTCTGAGGTCTTAACCAGGTAAAGGATGTTTGTCTTTGCCTTAACGGTCGTCCCAGAGGTCCCTATGTCCTCGTAGGTCTCTATGTCGAAGACCGTCGGGGCATAGGACGTTCCGAGGGTTATCGATCCTGGATAGTAGAATATCCTCCAATTACCTGCCTCCATGTCGAAAGTGGCTTGTCCGTTGGCATCTACGTCCGAAACCATGTACTGATCGGGTTCAAGGAGATTCCTATACACCATGTCGTATAATTCGAGAGCACTCTTCTCCGCAAGCTCCTCATCCAGGATGAGGTAGGCCTTGTCGTTGGCAACATTGACTACCGATGCCCCGTATTTGTCCTTGAAGGTGAAGGTCACGGATGCGGTTATGCCCAGGGCTTCCTCCTCGGGTCCGTATTCAACAGTTACTAGGGTCCCAGGCTTCACGCCCTCAATTACAACGATTGCCCCAAGGCCTATTATTGCGGTCAAGATGAAGCCTATGAGAAGGCCTCCGAGTAGTTGCACTACTATTCCTGGTCCCCTTCTCCTCGGTCTTGGCATTACCATGAGCCCTATCATCCAGAAGAGCACGAAGAAGAAGGCCAGCATTAGGACGCCGAGTATGTTTAGTTTGGAGATCTCTGGGATTGAGATTGCTAGGATGGTTGGTAGGTTGTGGGGGATTCTCCTCACGATTCCACTTGCCAGAAGGCTTACCAGGTTGGGTATTCCGACATACATCTTCTCTTTTCTCTCCCAGGCCCTAGACCCAGAACCTTTTGTCTGGGTCTTAGAGCCCGAGATCCCTTAGGAGAATTGAGAATAAAAAGAAAGCGTCACACTAAAGTGTGATTGAATCAAACTAGAGTTTGATGGGATCAAACTAAAGTGTGATGCCGTCACACTAAAGTGTGATATTTAAATCTTTCGTATGAATTCTTTCATCTCCTTGAGTTTTAGACCTTGTTCGGTTAGGAAGAACATTCCCTTATGATTTTCTTGAACGAAGCCCTTGTCCTTAAGCCTTTCTAAGATCTTCTTCGTCCCCGACCAAGAATAACCCGTTTCGTTCGAGACCTCTGCAACCGTTTTTTGGTGACTGTCTAGGGACCATAGGACCCTTATCTCCCCCTCGTTTAACTGAATTAGCTTCTTTATTCGGTTTTTCTCTTCATGGAGGACAAGCAAGAAGGAAATGTATATGGCCATCGAGATAAAGGAGATTGGGACCGCAAGGGCTCCCCCCATCACTCCCAGCATAAACATGAGTGGGATCGGGAGCCATTGCAAGATCTCCTTTATCCTTATCATGATCCGACACCGAATAACGTCTCAAATGGAATGTAATAGGCAAGAAGGCAACCTAGGAAGAATACGAAGACTAGAAGGACGACCCAAAAGAACCTCCTTAGTGTTCTGGTAAATAGCATCAAAAGTAGGAATAGACCGAAAAGGCCTCCGAGATCGAATAAGACTATGACGATGGTCCTAAGGCTTATAAGTCCCCTCAATAACTTGATATCTGGGATTACTTGGGCTAAACGCTCGTGTATAAGCTCCATCACCTTCTTTAAAATTTGTATAATGTTATACAACCAATCCTCCTCCAACTTCACATCACCCCCCACTTTCTGAGCAAGCTTCTGACAAGGGCTTGGGCTGACCTATAACCCCGTCCGTCCCTCACAAGCTTCCTCCTTCGGTTGGGCTGGGTGTAGAGCCATGAGCAATCGAGCACGTCCAAGGGAGTCATCGGGTTGCCCTCGACAAGCCAAACCGCAAACGGTTCTGGATGCTCTCGGCTGAAGCCCCGTTGCACCTGGGTTCTCGGGTCGCCCGTAGTCGTCCATTTGACCTCGATATAGCCCTTCTCGAAGCCGTAAACAACAATATCATAGGGAGCGTCGCTCGATTCTGCTGGGAAAACTTTTACCCAATCTGGAACCAAGATAGCAATTGCCGTTTCAACTAAAGCTTCAATCTCCTTAGCCTTGTCCCTCCTTACCCTGTTATCGAATACGATAAGGCCTAGCTCTAGGTGTGCACACATACGCCTTATATGATGATATATTGACTCATTTGCAATTTGTACAAACCTCGACCTACCTAAGTTTTGTAATTTTTGTACAAAAATCGACAAAGCTTTATGAATTGACGAGAGCAAGAGAGAAAGAGAGAGATGACCGACGGGCCAAATAGGGGCCTGGCCGACCTCTTCATGCCATATATCATCCATCAGATTGGGTAAAATCAAGTTGTTTAGGTTCATATCTCAAAACCTCCCCGTACTCCTCCCACACCTTGTTGTAGATAGCACACCTGACTAATATAGCCTGATTTCCCTCTGGAGTCGTCCCTATGGTTATACCCATTTTCTCCGCTAGAATTCTGGTTCTTTTCTTTTGCTTTGGATTTGAAAGACCTCTTATGTTCCTTAATCTCAGTAGATACCAAGCTTTCTCAGGGTCTATCTTCCTAGCTTCGTCCTTAACTTCTACAACAGAAAAGCTCATAAGACCATCCGCATCTTGGGGTATGAGTCTCCTAAGAGCCGTACAAAGAAGTTTGAAGTATGGAGGAGCCTTCTCGACTTCCTCCTTCCTGGGAAGTGAAAGCTCTATGAAGCCGTATTCGGTTTCCCTCTCTTCATCAAGAAGACCTGCTTTCCATCTCCCTTTCCATATCCTGTAAAGCTTGATCCCTTGCTTTCCGAGGGGCTCTAGGTCTATGCTTGGGACCTTCTCTTCAAACCACTTAGCCCATGCTTCGGCCTCCTCTCGGGCCTCTGGGATCATGCAAGATTGAGGAACCTCTATGTTCTTCACGAAGAACCTAAAACCAGACTTAGTAAGGAAGAACCACCTGCCTTTCAGCATCTCATACAGTCGCTCTTCCTTCATCTGGCCTCTCTGGACAAGGCCAACGTAGTAATCTAGCTTTTTCTGGACTTCGCTATCGAAGGCTTGCTTGAAGCTTTGCTTAATTCTGCCTGCCTCCGTTTCATCAAGCAAGTTGATTGGGCTCACGAAGACAGCAAACGTATTGTCTAGGATCATCTGGGGAATGTTCTTAACCGATTGGACCTCATAGGTGAAGGTTGTATATGCGGTTTTGGTCTGCCTGAACAACGCCAGGAGGTCCGCAAAAAGCTTGCGAAGATGGAATTCCTGGCCGACAGCCCAGGCCCTCGGGGCGATAGCGGTTAGCTCCCTAAGGTGAACTATTAGGTTTATGCTAACCGAGTTGTCCCTTAGATAGCTCAACAAATTCCATAACGTTAGATAGAGGCCGAATCGCCCAATATCCTCGTCCCCCGAGAAATGGGCTATACTCAAGACAACGAAATCGTATTCATTGAGGGCCTCGATCAAGTTCGGAGGGGATATTGGGCTCTCCCCTGGGTCGCAGAAGAACCCAGAGGTTAGCATCGCCAACATTCGAGCGGGGGTCTTGCTCCTCTTGGGATTTAGCTCCCTCAAGAAGTTCTTGATTACCTTCTGAACGGTCGCCTCCCATTTGCCCCCCGCATCATAATAAGCGTCCTGGAAGGCTCGGGCTTCCGACCTTGTGAAGAAGCCCTCAACGTGCTTGAAGGCTGAGGGGGTCATAAAATCAAGGGGAATAGGAGCCATCTCGAATATCCTAGGAAGATATTTGCCCATAGCAAAGGGGGCATAGAACGTTAGGTATTTGACCTTCCAACCCCTGGCCTTCAAGCCTGCCTCTTTCAGCAAAACCGATTGCTTAACGGGTCTGGGCTCAACTACTCGGCCATCCTCTAGCTTTAGGAGTTTATCTGGCATATACTTTGGGGGTTTTAGATGTCTGGTTTCGTCGTCTCCCTTGTAATCGATTATCAGAACCTTTTTACCCATCATTCTTAGCCTTTCAAGTATTGTAGTGGCTCCCCATGTCTTCCTAGACCCTCTAATTCCTATGAAGGCCCAAGGATCGGTCGATTTAGCAAGTAAATACCTAAGATAGGCCTCTCCTTTTTCTGGGCTCACTCAAACCCCTCCTCTTCCCCTGGGGGTAAGATTCTCCCCATTTCTCCCTCTGGGATCTTGGCTTGCTCGCTTGCTTGTGCCAAAACCTTCTTTGGAATCCTCGGCTTAACCTTGTTGGACCAGAAGAGCCAAATTTTTCTAGTTATTTCCCCTAGCCACCTATCCCTTCCTACGACCTTGGAAAATGATATGTAAACGACCGTTTCGTAAAGCTTGGCATATTCCTCTTTTAGGTCCTTAACGTCTATCCCCGCAAGTTCCAAAACGTCTATTATGTCCCCTAGCTTGATTGCCCTTTCCAAGGGGGCATAGGGACCTTTGAAGGTCACTAGGAAGTACATAACCGTGTTCCTGATGGCTGGGAAATAGCTCGATCTAGTGACTTTTTCCTCGCTCATCTTCTCTCGGACCTCCTAAAAACGGGCTGGTATTTGCCCCAATTCAAGTCCCTCTTGTATTGGTAGATCCGCTCGATCTCCTCCTTCAGCGTCTTATCACTAGCTAGGAGTTGATCTCTCTTCTCTTTGATCTTCTTTAGGATAGATTCGAGTATTAGCTTAATGTCGGGTTTCTGGAACTCTGGTAAACTGAAAACCACTTCGTCCGAGTTGCCTAAAGCCTTAAACTCCTCTATCACTCCTTCTGCCTCTCTAACTAGCCTCTCGAATTCTCTTAGGGTCTCGAACTTCTTTCTATCTAGGCCTGAAGCATCTATGCTTTTATCTAGACCTCCGACGACCCTAACCCCGATCATCCTGGAAGAGATGAAGTTTATCTCCTTCTTGTATTCGTCAAGCATCCTCTCTATCTCTTCTATTTCATTCATCTTCAATCTCCCTTGGAATCAAATATAAGCCTCTAATAGCAAGGCAAACAATTGAGATCATTACGACCAGGAGTATCTGCAATCTACTCATATTCCTCGCCTGGGATCGTCTCTATCTCAAGGATTTCCGCAATTCTGTTTACCGTGTAGGTCAATTCATCTAGCCTGGCCTCGATGTCGGGGGTTATCCGCTCAACGCCTCTCCATTTTTCGAGAGGCGTTCCTATCAATGGCCAAGGTTCTCCTTTAATGTAGTTTTCAACATCCGAGATCTTCGACAGCAACGCCTCTACTTCTAGCTTGCTAATCCCTGCCTCAATTAGTTTCTTCTCCAATGAGGGCTTGAGTTGGGCTAGGATCATATAGGTTACCCTGAACAACCTTTCAAGCTCCCTATATCCTTCTGCAAGGGAGCTAAGCCTGGCCTCAAGTATGGGGTATTTTATGCTTAGATTGACAAGGGCTTGCTCCCTCCTTGCTAGGTCCCTGAATAGGAATTTGACCCTGGGGTCATATACCTCAATGATCTCTTCCTTGTTGTTTTCTGGGTTCTTGTACTTGAATTGGATGGGGGGATCTGGGTTGTGTCTGGGAAGTGGCATGAATATCTGGACGTACTTTATGTCCTGAGTCACGTTCTTCCCCTTCTTACGCCTCCAAGGTAGTGGTAGTCTGGCCTTTATGCTCCCTGAAGACTGATAGGAGGGGGGTGCGGGCCTTAGGGTTTGAATGAAGTCCGAAGCCTCCAAAACGTAGTAATCTTCCTGCCTCCTAATGGCTAGGTCGTCCCAATTATAGCCCTTAGGCAAGAAGAGGACGTAGGCAACTACGTTGGGATCTAGCTTTTTGATGCCCCAGGCCTTGTCGAAGTAGATGCCCTTGCCCTTCCTTGGACCCTCTATTCCCTCTATTGTGATCTCCCCTCCTGGAGGGGTTATACCGTGCATAAACACAACTAGCTCGGGTATGTGCCCTTTCGGAAGTGAAATCATGTAATCTATGACATCGTAAACCAGGGCCTCATCTATCTTCTCCTTTATCCATGACATATCATCACCTTGGAATAGTTGTCCCTGCCTGGGCCCTGGCCTTCTTGGGCCTTATCCTGAAGAACCAATAGATGGCAATGCCCGAAATTATCATAGGAACCCACAAGGGGGACCATTTCACAAGACCCCTTCCAATTGCCCCGAAGAAATCGCCTACCATTGCGGTCCTCTTCCTTCTAACGGGGGTGGTCCCCCTAAGAACAAGGATTACGTGGGTCCCTGGGGGCATCCCATCGTAGGAGTTTAGCAAGGTCCCTTCAACTGTTATGGTGTAGATTTCGTTGTGAACGCTTGGGATGAAGGTAACCGCAGACTGTCCAGCTTCCAGCTTCTCAACCTTTTCTGGGCTTGCATAGACCTTTAGCACATCCTCTAGCTCAAGGCCATAGGGGTAATGAATCGTTATAGGCCCCCCTTTCCAAACCGTCTCCCTGTAATACTCCTCCTTGATGTATGGGGTAGCTGAGAACCTTGTTTCACTTCCCTTCTCTATAAGAATTCCCTCTGGGACCTCTATAACGTATTCTCCGACCTCTAGAGGGGTAAATTCTCCTTCCCCTGATATGTCTAAGGCTAGTGGCTCCTTCCCTCCAGAGGGGGTTCTAATATACAAGTAACCATCGTAGGGATTGGAGGCGTGAGGAATTCCTTGTGAATCTACCGTTACAAGCCTTGCCGAAATGATTATATCGTCGCCAACGGTTACCTTGTCTGGCTTTACCTTGATAAGGACCCTCTTGCCCTTCCTTTCCTTCTTTATCTTGAAGGTGTAAACTCCGTATCCTGGCTTATCTGGGGTTGATTTTATCTTGTTTCCGTACTCATCTATGGTTATCAAGTAGATCGAGAGGTCTCCTGGTCCGTTAATCTGGAATCTCTGGTTCTTGACCCCTCCCATAGGGTAGTATGGATGACCATAGGGGCTTATCTGGGATGCGTTAGATGGCTTGACTTCTACCTTGTCGTAATCCCCAGCAATGCTTACTATTATTATTGTTCCCTTCTTTACCGTGTGGGTCCCTGGGCTTATTGCGGTGTCGTTTTCAAACTTGACAACGACCGAGGGCATTTCTCCGCTCCCAGGAATTCCTGGACCTAGGGGGGTTCCGTTTTGACCTGGAAGTTGTAACGTCTCAACAACCTGGACCTGGACGTTGAAGGTTACAGGGGAATGGCCTCCCGTAATTGTGAACTGCCTACTATATTTCCCAGGGGCCATTATTATGGGAACTTCGATATTCAGAATGGCAAAAGTTACCTCGTACTCGCTAAGGTTGGCCCTTGGGACCTCTGGGATTAGGGTAATCCAATTGTAGAGGCTAGAAACGGGCCTTATCTCAATGGGTCCAACGGGACCTCCCTCCGCTGAAAGGGGAATATCGTATCGGACCGACATCCCAGGCTCTAACTCTACCTTTATGGTGTCGAATGGGAGCCCTATCTGGCCCTTCGTAACGTTAGTAGGCGTTGGGGTTTGAGTTGGGGCTTGTTCTGGCTCCTCTTCCTCCTCTGGGCTTATATGCAAGATTTTTTTGAAGGTGCCGTTTATTGCGTTCTCCATATAGATGTAAAGAGTCGTTACCGTCCTCTCATACCCTTCCTTGGTTATTGAGCACTCATAGGCCCCTTCTGGGATGTTGGTAAAGGCAACGAATCCCTTTGGATTGGTCGTTCCGTAATACGTTTGGCCTAGAATTACCCTAGCCCCTTCAACGGGGGAATCATCAACTGATGAGAGTATTGTTAGTTCAACTCTGAGATTCTCCTTAGGCTCTTGGATGGGCTCTATTACGCTCATCCTTATCGAGTATTGGGTCTTGAATTGTTGTGTGAAGCCTTCCAATGTATAAGAGAATTCCAGGAAATCGGTGTAATTCCCTCCTACGACTTTGTTTGTTGCGTCCATCGTTACCGTAATCGTTGTCGTCGTGTGGGGGTTTAGCTCAAAACTTGAAGGGGAAACAGAGGCCCAATCTGGGGAATAGCTTAGCCAAATCGTTGCCTTGTAGTCGTAGTTATTCGTTATCTGTAAGGGGGCTTGTTTCTGCTTGTTTCTCTCGACCGCAAGGCTAAGGAAATCAGGGTCGAATTCTAGGTTGCCAGGGGGTATTGGCTCCTCTATCCTTATCCTCATCAAGTAGTTGATTGAGCCGTTAGTGTTGGGGTCGTTGGCCTTGGTCCAATTGAACCAAATTCCCCAGACCCCTTCGTAGATGCCTTGATTTAGTAAATATTGTACGTCTAGCGTTATGTTTATTGAGATCTCTTCCCCAGATGCAATCGTCGTATTTCTCGTTAGATTAGCTTCGCATCCCGCTGGGTAAAGGAATACCTTGCCTGCAACGGTCAAGTTCATATCGAAGGCCATGACGTTGGTCACATTAACCGTGCAATTCCTTGCTACCTCGTCGGTGTACGCAATCCACAAGCTGTCGCTCGGGGGCTCGAAGCTTAGCTCTCCGTCGGCCGTAAGGAAGCCTAGGCTAGGAGATAGAGCTAATAGGAGCAAGGGGAATAGGAGCCATTTGACGAATTTCTCCTTACGCATAAGCTCCATTCTTCTTGCTTGGGGGGTCCAATCCCTGGAATTTTCCTTCTTCCCGCTTAGCCAATAGGCTAGAGCTATTGAAGGCAAGGAGATGCCCATGCAAACAAAGACCCTTATGACCCCTCTTATGCCCGCATCCCGAGGGGTAAGCAAGGCATAAACCCAGCTTCCTAAAGCCAAGATAGTAAGGAGGACAATACGCCAATCTACTCTCTTATTCAATTTCCTTCCACCTTCCAAGGGGACAACCCCAAATTCCCTCTATCTCATCCTTGAAAGCTAGGAGATTAGCGTCACGGGGTTTTTCCCACTCTTCAAGCCCGTAAATGCAGATAGGTTCTAGGTAAAGCATCCAACCGTGAATTATTCTTTTCTGGAATCTAAGAAACTCACAATCAGTACACATGACAAGCTTCTTGAACAATTCAAGGAAATCTTCTAGCTCCTCAACTGATTCTTTTATCCTGGAATAGGGAGGGTCCATTATTTTACCGATTGTCTTGTTACGAAGTTTCTCCAAGCGTTCCCAAACTGTTTTGAGGGATTCGAGGAAGTATTGAATTTCTCTAATGGCTTCCTCTACCTCTTGTTTGGTTAGATTTAGATGTTCTAGATCCCTAGCTTTCTTTCTGAAAAAGCGTTTGAGGATGCTCATTTTGGCTCCCTTTTATTATTTTCAAGTTTTCTGACCCTGTCTTCTAGATTGACCAACCAGAAAACACATAGGATTATTAGAATTGCTAATACAACTTCCCCGATCAATACTCGTCATCTCTCCCTATGTATAAGGCTGGTTCCCTCGATTCACCATACCATGAGAACTTGTTCTCATGCAGGCCTTCGTAGATCTTATGGCATAGCTTGGCTGTCAATACACTATAAGTGAAGAGAAGTATTCGACCAAGAACTTTGGTTGCTAAGCTTTTGCAACTTTCTTCCACCGCAGTCCCTAAAATAAGGCTTCCTCCCAACCAAAAAACTAAGAGAAATGCGAAAGCCGTCAAACCGCTATATAACCAAATCTTTATTCTCAGGCCTCATCACCTCTTTCTTACACTCAGTTTTGCTTCTGCAAACGGATCAAACTCTAGGAAGGTTAGCTGTCTCTCTGCTTCTTCTTCTATCTCCGAGAGAACGTCCTTTAGGCTGTCTATTTCACTCTCATAGGCAACCATGATAGAAACGACGGTTGCAACAGCAAGGGCAAGGGCATCATCTTTGTCTATTCCCTCGCTTTTACCATTCAGGCTTAAGATGATCCCTCTTTCAGGAAACGCCTTTATTTTTATGGAGAGATCTGTGTTTTCAGGAGTAATTACGGCTTCATATTCATAACCTGTAAGCTCTATCTTTCATCACCTCCTAGAGAGATCGATTCTGGGGGAAGGAGCCTTTCTTCTTCCTCGTCCTCTGCCGTCCAGATCTCTCTTCTATCCACAGAAAACTCTCGGATGCCGACTTCCTTGTCCAATTTCAGAAGGAAATCCATAGCTTCCGCCAACGAATTTACGTCAAACTTGACTCGCACTCTGTACTTGTACCTCAACCTTCTTCATCACCTCCCTTCTTGATGCCCTCCTTCTTCACTATTCCAAGGGGTTCGATGATGATTTGGCCGTTAGAATTACGCTTAAAGACTAGAAACTTGGCATTTGGGATAATATCGCCTAGATAGACCCTCTTGTCCTTCCCTATCTTTCGCACCGCAATGACTGTTAATTCCTCTTCCACTTCGGAGGGCATCTAGGAGTTTAAGATTTGGAAAAAGGTATAAAAAGCCCAAGATTTGTATAAAGTCGTCTAATTGTGCAAAAGTTATAGTTTTGTATAAATTGTAAAAATTGTACAAAAGTTGAAGTGTGGGGGTATGATAACAAAGATATCAATTGATATCAATATCCGAAGGTGCGGGGGTAACCCCTTGGAAGGGTCATAAGTTACCTCGGGGGTAACTTGATAGCTGATTGTTGGTGAATGTTGATTTCCAAATTTTTGATTTCGGGCCTGGGTTTCTCTCTATATCAATAATTAACTTATAAAGGTATAGAGGTAAAAGAATTTTTGTAGATGTTCTTAGATTTTCTAGGATTTTTGAGGATATCAACCTGGATTCGAACCATGTGCGTCGTGAAATTTTGATTTTACGAAGCATTGCGGGTTCTGAACCCGAGAAATACTCGAGGAACCGACCTTCAAAAGGGGCCATCTCCTTCGTTTTTACGCCTCAGGTTAAGCCCTCTAAAAAGGGTCCATTCTCAATATATAAGAAGGGTCCGTCCTATCTCTACAAGCTGAAAAAGACGATAAAAAGTTGGGTTCTAAGGGCTTGTTTCCTAGGTTTTAAGGTTGGGGCTTGGAGATTATGGTGGCCTGAGTGGGTATTTTACCCTGGTTCCCCCCTGCACTCTTGAGCACATCAACCGAGTTAAGAGGGGGTAGTTCGCCCGATTCATGGAACTCCAACTTTAGGTTACCAATAATGGGTTTCCCCGCACCCTCTTCTATCTTCTTAACGGCCTCTAGATAACGCCAAAACTCATTCCAGAATTCTATGATGGGAGCTTCATTGACCTCGACAAGCCTACCGTTTTTTATCGAGAGAATAACGACCTCTGATTTCCACTTGCTTCCACTAAATCTATATGCCTCTATCTGGACCATGAACCCACAATTCTCGCACCAAAAACCGATGGGAATAAATTTCCCCTTCCTTTTGATGTAGCATAGGTTGATCCTTCCCAAACATTTGGTATGTCTTCCTAGCTTCATCCTTCCCTCTCCCTGGAGGATACCAATTGATACCAATTAAAGGTTACCATTAGTGGACTTTCCAGGTTTCCGACTCTTCTCTCTTAAAACATCTTTCCAGGGGTTATCCTTCACGAATTCCTCAAATAGCTCGTTGCTTGAAGAAATTGTCGGTTTAAAAGATGGTTTGGGGGCTTGGAATTTAGGAGGTTCTAGTTCTCTTGCCTTTACTAATTGAGCTTGCCTTTGGGCTTTCAACATCTCGATTTCCCTTCTCAGTTCATCGATCTGCCTTAAGATGTCCGACAAAACAAGGGGAGAAGGGAGTTGTTGGTTCGTTGAGATAAGCCCAAAAAAGGAGCTAATTGCTTCCTTAACTACGGCTGACTTGGGTATATTCCTAATTCTGGCCTCCTCCTCGATTCTTTTCAGTAGGTCCCTAGACAACCTTATGGTAATTCGGTCATCCTTCCTTCTTCTGGGCATCTAGATCTTACCTTCTCTGGCTCTTTCAATGAGGTTGAAGAATTGTCTAATCGAGGGCTCAAGCATTAGTAAGAATCTTGCAAAGCTTAGCTTACGTATCTTCTCCCTTAAAACTGCCTCTGGGACCCCAGAGGCTCGTGCAACCTCTTTTTGGGTAATGGGTCTTGTTATGGGTCTAGGCCTTGTTATTAGTCGTTTTCCCTTCCTCACAAGCTCTACGCCCCTAAGCTCTCCTATCAAGCTGATTTCTAGTGTGTTCCCCTGGGGTCCTCTGAACATCTTCCTGGTCTTGACTATCCCCATCTTACTTAGCTTCCTTATTGCCTGGTAAACCGTTCTTCTGTCGAAGGTAGGCCATCCTTCATACTTGCAGAATTCGTTCGCAAGCTTCATTATCTCGCCCGTCATTAGGGGCTTTTTGTGAACGTCTAGGACGGCCCATAGTATGACGTAGCAAGGGGGCCTTGGTATTCTTTCTTTTCTCTCTTTGATAAGGAGGATGTTCAACATCAACATCGACCCCCAACCCCTAAGTATTCTTCCAGGGTTACGCAATATCTATGGAAGGCTAGTTCTTGCTTTACCTCGACGTTGAAGCCCATTTCCCTAGCTTCCTTGATCTGCTTCCAAATCCCTTGGGGGCTAAGGGCTAAGGGAGGAATGAATTGAGGCATCCATATAGCTTTTTCATGGTTCAGCTTGCCTACCCAAGCTTCGTCGGGTTCAATCAGTTCGAGGACCCTGGGTATGTTGGTCCCCTTAAAGCAAGGCTCGAAGCTTATCCATGTGAATTTGCCGTGCTCCTTGGCCTTCTTAAGGGCCTTAATCCTATCTTGAACCGAAGAGGCTCCAGGTTCAACTAAAAGCCTTATGTCTTCCCTTAGAGTGGTTATGGTTTGGCCAAACTTTAGATTCCAGGGTATAAAGAGAGCGGGAAATTCCCCTGCCTTGCTTAGGAACCGTATTTTGGGCATGATGGAGGGGGCTTCTTTCGAGATTATGGATAGGATAGTAAAGCAGACTTCTCTTAGCTCTTTAGAAGCCATTGGGTCGTGAGATGAAGATAGGAGAATGTCTCCTTTTGGCTCAAACCTCTCTAGTTGTCTCCTTAATTCTGGGAAGTCAAAGTCTATTGTTGGCTCTCTTTTGCCCCTTAAAGGCGTCATATAGCAATATTGACAGTTATGGGGACAGAAATTGGCGAAGTTTAGGTTGTGCTCAACGTATTCTATCCTGCTTGGCTTGATTCTCATTACCAACCCCTCGCCTCCTTAATCCGTATGGGGAAAGAGTAGGTCCAAGCGTAGTAGAGCGGTTCTCCACAAATGGGGCACCTTAAATTCTCGTGAATGTCGATTATGACAAAATCTAAGTGGGCTTGACAACTAGGGCATATCATGGCTCATTCCTCCCTAGCATATTGTCGGTAAACGGCCATCATCTTCTTCCTTCTTTTGAGAATCTTGGGGTCCGTTGGTAGGAATTCGCCCCTTGCTTGGATCTTCTGCCTCGCTCTCCTTATGGACTCGAAGCTCGTTAGCCTCTTGTTCCCCCAGATGAATTTGTCGGGGATGAAAACGGGTAGACCATCAAAATGCTTCCAATACCTGATGAGGAGCCATGTATCGTCGTTTCTCGTCGCTGGGAAATTCTTAAGGAGCCATCTTACTCTTTCCTCGATAGTTTTGAGCCTCTTGACCCCTTCCTCTATCTCCTCATTGCTCATTTTGAGAAGCCTCCCATAACCTGGATCATTTGATGAATCAGATTGCGGAGCATCCTGTTCTCCTCGATTATGCGTTTGTTCTGCTGAACTACGGCCTCAACCAGATCGACAAGGTTTTCCGTCCTCTTCATGAAGGCCCCTATCATGTTGAAGGTCTGCACGGTCGTTATGCCCCCTTGCAACCATGCCATTACTTGTTCTGCCGTCATGACCCCCTTCTTAGGCTGGATCTCCTTCCTAATCTTGTCCCCTTTCTTGTAGATGCGGATTAGAGCAAGATCTAGGACCTCAACCGTTATGCACTTAACCCCGTCAAGGGCCCACTTCAAGCGGTCGTCTTGATTGGTTTGGACCCTAGCTACGTAGATAACGTCGTTCGTCGGCTCTATGCCCAGATGCTTCCAAACTTCGTTCTTGAAGAAGGCGATAGCATGGGAGAAGCCGTTATAATCAAGGCCCGAGTCGTTGGCAATCCAGCAAGTAACTTGCTTGTTCTTAGCTCCGAATGTGAAGGTGTACTCCGTGTCTCCTATCTTCTTCTTGTAGGAAAGGGATGGGAACTTGTCTGTTATGAGAGGGGAAAAGGTAAGGGTAAGATCGTGGACCCTAAAGTTGGCTTGCTCCTGGTTGGGGCTCCAAGGGGGCTCCTGGGCCGAGACCAACCCCGCTCCCTGGATCGTATAAGATCCCCATGATACCCTCTTGACCCAAGTCCCTTGCTTGGCCATTTTGGAAAGGTAGATTCGGACCGTGTTGAGGGCTATACCCGTTAAATTAGAAATTTCCTTAGGTGTTAGGGGTCTTCCTTCCCTTTCTAGTGTCTCTAGTATTTTCTTCTGGGTAGGCGTAAGAGTTGGTAGTGTTGATGATGTTATATGTAAGTCCTTATATTCGCCGTTAGAGGCATCTTTTTTCATTGTTTCCCCCTGTTAAGCTTCCTTTTCAATTGGTTCAGCAGTTGGAAGGCTTGGTTTTTGGTTATTGTGAGGGAGATTGTGTCATAATTGTCGGTCTCAATTTTGATCTGTAATTCTCCAGAGGCCAATTCGATGACATCGATCCAAGGAGAGGGCTCAATGTCAGTTATGTCAAGATCAATATCATAACAGAGGCCAAGCTTCTCTTGTTCAGGCATTATTTCCTCACTCTCCCAACTGTAAGATGTCCAAAATCTTCTGCGACAGCTCTGGATCGTATTTCTCCTCACTGACTTTGACTCTCTGACCCAGTTTGTTGATCTTGAATTTCCTTTTGAACAGGATGTTCCAGTCCTTGCATCCCCTTTCTATTCTGAGGAGATTGCATACCTCACGGCGATAGTCGCTTCCAAGAGCCAGTTGCATAAAGACCGCTTTGATATCATCGATCTCGTTGTCCAAGTCAAGCTCCAGGTGATAGCCATTTGTTGTGTGACTGCACCTGACAGCAACGACTTTAAGGCCCATGTACTTCATGATCCAAGCTCTTTCGAGGAAAACGTCGAGACCATTCTTCCCATCCAAGTCAAGCTTGAGTGTCTTCATTTTCTCCTCTCCCTTGTCCAGAACTTGAGGAAGAGTTCTGTTGCAATGAGAAAGAGGAAGGAACTGATGAGAACAAAGAGAACATCCTCAATCATTGGGTCCATGCTCGAATTCACCCTTTTGTCCCCCTCAGAAGGTCTGTGCAAGCCCTCTCCATTTCCTGGTCGATCTCTTCCCGTATCTTGCCTACTAACTCCTCTAGCAAGTAGTTGAGTGGTCTGTCCTCCATTGGGAGCTTCAAGATCTCCTGGATGAAGAATTCCATGACTTGTTTATCGAATCCTCCGTGCCCCGAGTAATTGGTTGCATTTCCTGTAACAAGCTTGAGGTCGCCTCCTCTCCATTTTACTATGATCTCGTAGAAGAATCTAAGCTGGGCCGTGCTCTCCTTACTTTCAGAACAGAAGAACCTCCAAGCGGGGCATTTCCACACCCTGAACTTCTTTTGGATGAAGAAGGCAATGAGGTCCTCGGGCTCTCTGAAGTAGATCATGTCCCCAATCCAAAAGATGATGTTGGGGCGTCTTTTGACGAAATCGGAGATGCGTTGCATTATTAACTTTCTCTCGGCTTCGTTCAAGGTTCACTCCTCCGCTAAGAAGGGAATAAGGGACTCCGTGCATTTAGCCCTCTCTGGAAGGTGTTTCCTCTTTTGGTAGTTTTGGATTTCCTTGATTACCTTCCCTCCGTCCTCTAGCTCCTCTACGCCGTCCTCCGTAAGTCTCATATAGCCCCTGGTAAAAGGTGCGAAGATTTCGTAGGGCTCCTCGATTTCATGGAAGGAGCCCGTTAAGAAGATCTGAACGTCAAGGTTGTATTTCTTGGCAACTTCCTCGATTGCCTCAACGGTTTCCCTCAATGTGTTGTCTATGATGGCCGTCGATCCTATGGAATAGGAACCGCATCTTCTATCTACGGTCCCTCCTCCCCCTCCGTCTCCCTTGCTCTCGTGGTACTCTATGACCCTTAGCTTGCCCATTAGCTCTTTGTTGGCTTCCTCGGTAAGGCCCTTGATGTTTACCCCTGAGATAGTGAAGTAACCAAATATCCAAGCCTTTTGCTCCGTACACTCCTCTTCTGGGTCCTTCTTGAAGGCTAGAAGGACCCTCTCCCCGAACTTCATGGTCTTGGCGATTGGAATGGGAGTGGCCCTTGCAACCCCGTACTTCTTGGCCTCCTTCTTGAAGGTCTTAGGTGTGTAGTACTTGGCCCCAACGTAGTGGAGCCAATGGCCTTGGGTCATCGCTCCCTGGGTCTCCGTCATAGCTATGGTCATGCCTCCTCCTCCCAATATTCCCTTGCATGGATTGGAGTCGGAAACGGCCCTGCAATGATTCTCTTCGGGTCCCAGAAGATGAATTCGCTCTTTACGGGCCCGTTATGGGAGGGGGTTCCGTGTTGGGACGTGATGTAGTACTGTCCGTCCTCTCCCAAGCAGATTGCAATCTCCCAATGGTGTACTCCTTCGATGAAGGGCTCAAGGACCTCGATCTTTTGAATGAGTTTTACTTGCTTCTGTTTTTGCTCCATTTATTTCCTCCCCTCCCTAAGGGATTCGAGAGCTAACCTGCATCCTAGTTCGTTGCAGAAGGTAATGTTCGCATCCCAGAACAATACGGGCGTTGATAAGACCCCGAATACATTCCAAAGAGTTGTTAAGTCCTCTATTTCCAGGATAGAGACGTTTAGCTCTCTTGCCATTGCCTTAAGCTCTTCTGAATCGTTCTTACCTACGATAAGACAAGGAAGTTTTAGGGAATAGTTTTCGGTAAGATCTCTACTCTTCTGTTCGTTTGAGCTTACTTTTTGATCGATGGAGGGGTATCTTGGCGAAAAAGTGTTACTAGAGCCTTCTAAAGGTGCGTTTTGCGACGTCCGTTTAAATAGTGACTTAAAAGGTTTCATACCCTTTATTAGGGTGAAACTACTTACCAGATTCGGGAATACTTTTACATACCTCATCTTGGGTCCATACCTCCCAAGTTTGAGGTTGGGGGTCCCTCCCTGGGTGGGGGCTTCGGACCCCCATACCTCTTGCATGACATAAGGGCATATTTAATAAATATTATGGAATACTTTTCTGGGTTAGAAATGAGATATGACTACACTACAATCTCTGTTGAAAGGATTGATAAGGAGGAAATGGAAAAGCTTAGGGGTTTTCTCATTCAAAAAACGGGTCAATATATTGATCTAAGTGAATGTCTTAAATTCCTTCTTATCTTAGTCTCTAAAGTAGAGGAAAGCAAGCCCGAGATTCTTGAAAAAGCTCTTGAGGAATTTAAAAGGGTAATTGGAAAGAAGATAGGGAAAAGGAAGGTAGAGTAGTTCAGTCTTTTTTCTTGAAGAGCTTCCTCCATTCCTCCCTTAAGCCTTCTCTATCCAGGTGCATATATTTCTGGGTCGTCGATAGAGAAGAGTGGCCTAAAAGGAGCCGTATGGCTTCCACACTAGCCCCCTGCTTCAATAAGTTCGTTGCCGTGCTATGCCTTATCATGTGGGCCGTTATCCTCTTCCCCGTTGCCTCGCTTAGCTTCTTCATTAGCCTCTGAACCGATCGTTGGCTAATCCCTAGCACGGGCTCGTCCTTGAAGGAGGGCTCGGATAACAACATCCAGGTCCTTAGCCTCTTCGCCAACTCTAGGGATATAAAGACGATCCTCTCTTTCCCTCCCTTCCCTCTAATCTTTATCTCTCGATGTTTCCAATCTATGTCCTCCCATCTTAAGGAGCATAGCTCCGAAATTCGCACACCCGTCTCGAATAGGAAGTGAATTATTAAGGGGTCCCTAACCTTCGTTATCGGGTCCCTCGCTAGTTGCTCTGAAATCTCAATCAGCTTCTCTATCTCCTCCACATCTAGGAATTCGATTTCGGTTTGCTCGATCCTTGGCCTTGGGACCTCCTTCCAAGGGTTGTTATCTATCTTTTTTGTTAATTTGAGGTAATCGAAGAAGGCCGTTAGACCCGCTATGTACGTTATCAGCGTTCTGTTCTTCAATCTCCTCTTCTCTTGTATGAATGATAGGAATTCGTAGCAATCTTGAAGGCTTACCTTCTCCAGATTTTTTCTCTTTAGGTTAAGCCATTCCAAGAACTTCCTAACCTTGTAGGAGTAGTTCTCCTTTATTGTCCGCTCGCTTAGGCCCCTGGCCTTTAAGTAGGCTATAAATCCCTTAAGTAGTTCCGATTCTTCCCTGGGTGGGGGCATCATCTCAAATTTAAAGGGTAATAATCAAAAAAGTTCTTATTGGGGTCTCAAAAGAAAAGAGAGAGGGAAAGTTTTTGATCGCCTAACCTCCGAACCAGGCTTCCCATAGGCTTACGCTCTTTCCTCCCCTCCCATTACAATAAGGGCAAGTGTCCTTGACTGTTACATAACCGCTCCCTTGACATTTGGGGCAAGTTTCTATCTCCGTCACGTATATCCAACCCGTCCCTTTACATCTCGTGCAAGTGAATAGGCCTCCTAAGATCCTACCCGTCCCATCACAAGTCGGGCATACTTGTTTCTTTTCGACGACGACCGTGCCCTCTCCGTTGCATTGCGGACAAGTCATTTTCCTGGTGTTATAGCCCCTTCCGTCGCAATGAGGACATTCGACCCATGTTTCAACGGTAAATAAGATTCCTAAAACGACAAAAGCAAGAGCAACGATTCCTAGGATGGCATAAGTCCTGGAACTCATTAAATCGAATTGGTCGATAAATAAGAAAAAGTTTTACCATAAAGAAAAAGAGGGTTAGCCCCATATCTTAGCCTCTAACTTTTCCAACTCTTTTTGCCATTCCTCGGCTTTTTTCATTAGCTCCTTTGCCTGCTCTTCTGTAACAGTACAAGCTGGCCTAATCCTCTTACCCCCTACATACTCCGAATGATGGATACGCCAATAGGTTTTTCCTCCTATTCTCTGTGGGGCCAAGGACCCCCACTTCCCACAAATTGGGCATTTGACCCTCATCTTGCGACCCTTGTCTATTTGTGCCCTAGGCGTATATAAATTAGGCCTCACCCTCTAAGCAATCCCTCCAGGTAATCCTTAGCTCTTCTAGATAGTCCCTAATTTCGTTCCATTCTTCCCTAGTTATCCCCGTTAAACGTTCTGCGATTTTATCCGCTTTCTCTTCGTCTATTCTTTTATTGGGCCTCATTATGACCGCTAAGGTTCCGAACTTGGTTTCGTCTTCTCTGAAAACTATTTGATGGCCTACCTCATGACCGCATACGAATTTAAGGCCCTTGGTGGCTTTTTCTGGGTCTAATTTGAAAGCATCTTCGAAAAATCTTTTGTTTATCGTTATATTACGCCTGGTAATGATGTATTCGACCTTTCTTTCGCCTAGGGGTTTCGCCCCACATACTACCCTGGAGTGGCCATAACTTCTTAGATCCCTTATGTAGATCTTAATATCGACGCCTGGCAATTCCTTAGCTATTAGCTCCTTTAAGTACCTTCTAACTTCCTTTTTCCAATTCTTAGGGGTCCATACTTCTTTATCAGAAAATTGGGGGGTCGGAGATTCGGTGCCCTCAATCTCCTGGAGATAATCGACTAATTTAGCTGGCCTGGGGGCTTCGTATGTTGGTATTTCCTGGGGCTCGGTCGCTGGTTCTGGGTTCTCGGGCTCTTGCTTGGGAGGTCTGGGGCTTAATATGAGCTTTATTGTCTCTTTGTTGAATGTGAACCGTCTTCCTGTCTCTAAATCCTCTATTGTCCACTTCTTCTTTTTGTCCCAGGTTTGATAGGTGCATTTTATCACTATATAGGGCCGTCCGCTCTTTATTGAGTACAAAACCAAGCCTGGCTTGAGTTCGTCAATATTGGGGCTTCTTTCTTGCTCTTCTTCCTGGGTTGGTTTCTCTATTTTTTGTTGCTTTAGATCCTCGGGTTTAGGTGGTATATTCTCGGGTGGCTCCAGGTTCTCTAGTTTTATCTCAAGGCCGTTAGCTGGCCTTATTTCGCAAGCGTATATAGCTGGGTCGAATACGTCAAATATTCTTTTTTCTTCGTTCCAATAAATTGAGAATTCGCACCGCTTTATTTTTGCTATTAGCCACTTAGGATATTTCTTAAAGGGCTCGAATTCGGATTTTTCGGGGTAAACCGTGCCGTAATTAGACGAATAGTAATAGAT
>Ga0180300_10000132_pt1 | contig 28388 bp, 38 predicted proteins | sample GuaBasSediGuay15_FD_121798 | JGI IMG/M metagenome (GOLD analysis project Ga0180300, IMG submission 121798) | Subseafloor sediment microbial communities from Guaymas Basin, Gulf of California, Mexico - Guay15, Core 4569-2, 21-24 cm | ecosystem: Environmental > Aquatic > Marine > Hydrothermal...
AGCGGCATCAGGATTTCGGTGAAGAACTCGTCGGGCGTGTATTCGTGCTTGTGCGACGGGTCGTTGAAAGGCCCGTAGTTGCGGTCGGGCATGATGATGGCGGCGATGCCGCCCGGCTTCAGGGCGCGGAGCCACTCGCAGAGCGTGTCGAAGGTGTTCTCCATGTGCTCGAGGGAGTGGCACGAGATGATCCACCAGAACGACTCGTCCTTGAAAGGTAGACGCTCGCCGCACGCCTGCACGTGCGGCCGGTAGCCGCCTCCGCCGTAAACCGGATGCTCGGAGTCGGAGCCGCGGCGGTCTGCGTACACGTCGAGACCAATGCAGAACGGCGAGATCACGTTCCCGCAGCCGATGTCAAGACCGACGCCGCCAGTACGGCGGCGCATCACGACCGACCAGTAGACGCAGTACGCCCGCTGAACGTGGCCCGTTACGTTGTCGGGACGCCGATAATCGTCCTCAACCTCCCAGTACGCCAGCCCCGGAACGTAGTCAAACAGGTAATGCCACTCCTCAGGCACCTCGTCCTTGCTCAGCTTGCGGTACTCAGGGAGTTCAGGGGGCGACCGCCTCATCTTCCTTCGCCTCAAGGGTGTGCGGGTCGAGCCACTTCACACGTTGTTTGGCGCCTTTCACGAGGCGGTTGTGGACGACGATGGCAGGGTCGTCGTAGTCTTCGAGCGGCACGCCCCACTTCTTCGCAAAAACGTAGCGCGTGAAGCTCATGCGGTCCACGACGCCTTCCCCGATCTTTCCGAGTATAACCTTTTTGACCTCGCCGGGGTAGAGCTTCGACCTTTTGATGCACTCCACGTACTCGTCGAGGTTTATCTCCACGCCCACCTTCTTGCTGTCCGGGATTTCCATCCATAAAAGCTCTGGGTTCCGTGCGAAGGTGCGTCCGCCCAGATGGATCAGGGGCGGTCCCGGCAGCATGAAGGAGTAGTAGCCGAGGCGTGCCGCCTCGAAGCCCGCGTCGACCTCTTCGTGGAAGCTTCTGAGGCTCTCGAAGAAGCCGACGGAACCATCGGGCTGCTTCAACTTCTGCCAGACGGAGAACTTCACGCCGAAGGAGCAGCCGACCGCCGCCCCGACGATCGTGGGCTTGTCGCCCCAAGAGCTCGGATCGTAGGGCAGAGGACGCCCCTCGGCATCTGCCTGTATTAAAGGCAGACCGACGGACCAGCACTCGTTGTTCTCCAGAAAGTAAACGAGGCACCTGAGCCAGTTTTTGCTCTCGGGCGGCACGATCAAATCGTTGTTCAGGAGCACGACGAACTCGCACCCGTGACGCTCGCGGAGCGTCCGCACGCAGGAGTTCCACGCCGCGGGGATGCCCTTATTGCGCTCGTGCCTCGCAAAGTCCACGCCGTGAAGCATGCAGAGCGTTTCGAGCGCGGAGACGACAGCTTCGTTCGGCGTCCCGTCGTCGAACACGAGAAGCGCGTAGTCCTCGTCGAACTCGGTGTTCGCTATTATCGACTCCAGCAGCCGCGTCGTCATCTCGATGTCGTTGTACGTCGTGATGGCGACGCCCACTCTAACCAAGACGCTCCCTCCCGAAAATTTCCTTCGCCCGCTTGTAGTGGAAGATATTCCCACAATCGACCCAGAGCTCCTCAGTGACATAGGCTGCGATTTTCATCCCGCGACGCATCATTTCCGGGAAGATGTCCTTTGCGATGTCGCGGTGCGGCGCGAAGAGCTCGATGGTCGAGGGCTCGAAGACCGCGGTGCCTATCCAGACGTAGGCTGTCGGGCAGATTTCCCTGATGCTCGGCTTCTCCACGAAGCTGCGGACGTAGCCATTTTTCAGCCTGACGACGCCGACCTCGAGGGGCACGTTCGTCGTCACGGCTATCGTCGCGTCGGCGCCGCTCTTATCGTGGTGCTCCGCAAGCCTTTTATAACTGATGCGGGTCAAGTCGTCGCCGTAGACGATGAGGAAGGCGTCGTCCGCCGGGTACTTCTGGAGAGCGGCGTGCACCTCGCCAGCGGTGCCCATGGGCTCCGGCGTCACGCTGAACTTCACGTCGAGGTCTCTGAACTCGTGGCGGAACTCCGCCTCGAACCTCTCGTTCACGCAGAGCACCACGTCCTCGAACCCTTCGTCGATGAGCCGCCGCACTATGATCCTGCTTATCGGCTCGCCGCCGACGGGCAGCAGGCACTTCGGGATCACGTCGCTGTACGGCTGCAACCTAGTCGCGTGGCCACCCGCTAGAAGATACGCTCTCATGGCTCATCGCCTCGTTCAGCTCGTGCACCGCCTTTAAAACACGCGGCTCGTAGCCCAACTCTTCGCATAGCTTCAGGAGCTGCCTCACGTCCTTCGGGAGACAGCGCCCGCCGTACGGACGCCCGTGCTGCACCGCCCCGTAGTCCGGAATTCGGGGGTCCATCGCCGCCGCACGCCCTACAACGTGGCTGTTAACGCCGAGCCGCCTGCAGATTAAGTGAATCTCGTTCCAGAAGCTGATCGCTGTCGCCAGAAAGGCGTTGGACGCGAGCTTTATCATCTCCGATGTCGTCGGGTCGACCCTCACGATGGGGGCGTAGAGCCGCCCGAAGATCTCTTCGAGGAGGTCGCCGTGTTTTTTGCAGCACTCTCCAATGACGATGCGAGAGGGTCTCAGCGCGTCGTACAGCGCCGTCGCTTCCCGCAGGAACTCTGGCAGGTGGCTGACGTGCCGTTTGAACTTCGCCATCAGACGCCTCGTCGTGCCCGGCGGCACCGTGCTCCGCACGACCACGAACTCCGAGTCGGGAAGCGACGAGACGACCTCCTCGACGACAGTTTCTGGCGTGCACACGAAGTAGATGTCGGCTACCGGAAGCTCCTCGACCTCGCTCTTACGCTTGTCGATGTCGTAGCCCACAGCGTCGTAGCCGAGCCGCCGCAGTAGCTCCAGCGTCGCGCCGCCAACCAGGTTTCCCCAGCCTAACAGATCTTCACATGCCATATTCGACCTGCTAGGCTGGTTTTCAGGCTCTCCGCGAGGGCGGAGAGCGCAGGGTACCTGGCGTCCCCCGCTAGCCTCGCCCTTCCGGGGTCATCGCCCGCCAGCCCACGCTGAGACTGACGGGGGGCGGTCGGCCCGCATCCCGCCCCTCGCCGACCCCTCAGGCTTCCATCGCCCTCATCCGAGGCGACTCCGGGCGGGTTGCGCCTCATCGACTCGAAGAGGTCATCGTCGATGAGCTTGATGCAGAACGCTATCGCCGCCGCCTTGTGCACATCTATTCCGAGCAGCGGAGAGAGTTTCCTACCGACTTTGCTCGTGTACGCTTCCGAGCTTTCGATCACGGCAATCCCGCGCATCCTGAGCTTTTTCAGCGCCCGTCTCAGCTTGTGCTGGGGCATGTTCTTCACTTTGCGGTTTGCCTTCCTGTTTCGTGATTTGAACTTTCCGGTGTTCAGCTTGCCGACAGCAACGTCGGCGTCGAAGTGTTCCGCCATGTTTCCGATTTTATCGACGAGCTTGTGGATCAGGAAATCCCTTTTCCCAGATCTCACAAACTGCGTCTCGTGGTGGCTTATCCTGCCCGCAGCCACCAGCTTCTTGGTTCTCTTATCCATCACCGCAAAGTCCGTGTGCCCCGCGTTCACGTCGAGCGCCATGATCCTGCTACCTTCTTTCTCCTCCGTCGGAACTTCCACGGTTATGCGAACATCGTAGCCCCTATCGTTGTTCCTCCGCTTGATGACGACAGTATACGGGGCGGAACCATCGAGCAGATGACCGTACTTCTTCAGATACTTCTGCGGAATGAAGATCTTCGGGTAAATCCATCGAGAGCCCGTGTTGATACGGAGCTCCATTTTCTCCAGGTCGAGCCGCATGTTCAGGTTGCCCTTCTTGTTTTTCTCTCCCCGTGCTATGACGATGGAGTTCCTACGCTTTCGATACTCCTCCTTCGAGATTTTTCCCTTTTCCCTGAGCCTCTGGTTTTTGAGACCCCCGAAGGTGACGTGGGGCGGCAGATCTTTTATCGAGTCGTAGGCGTCCCTCACATAGCGGGCGTTCAAGCCCATCTCCTCCCGCAAAATCTCGACGATCTCCGACCTCGTGTATCCCTTCTGCTTGAGCGCATACGCCCGCCTGCGGGCGTTGCCGAACTTGAAGAGCAACCTTTCTAGCTCCTCCTTTTCATCGTCACAGATCTCGCAGATGTAGCCAGGAATCGTCACCTTTAGTCCTTCTTTTCCTCCTCGTCTTCCACCCATTTCCTTATCGCCTCGTTCACGGCTTTTTTGATGGCGCCGGGCAGCCCAAATCTCTCCACCGCCTTCCTCACCATCCTCTCCCACAGCTCATCGTCCACATCAACGGTCTTCCTCACCATCTGTATGAGTTGTATGCACCATCATATAAATATGTTGGTGCTGATGAGAGTGAGGTTTTGTTAAGTTATTGGCTACTGTCGCGCACCACCAGTCCCGAGCGCCCTCACAATACCTTTCTCCCGCAGCGCTTTTATCAGCCCTCCCCTGCCTATTCTGAGTTCCTTTGCGAGCTCCAAAACCTCGCTGACCCGCTCGCCTATTCTCTCCGCTCCCTTTTTGCTGATGATATCTATTGCGATCCCCATTGGATCTTCCGTTTTTTCGATGATCAGGTCGGCGTTTATCTCGTCTATAGAGACTACGCTCGAGAGCTTCCGCCTAAGCAGCTCCAGATCCTGTTTTCGCATCTTCGTCCAATCGACATTGACGCCGAGCTTCTCGTTGAGCTCCCTCGCGAGCTCTTCTTTCCTCATCGCGACGAGCCCCCTTCCCCTCCTAGCCACCACTTTCGCAGCCTGCGGCGGACGGGCCCCTCGAAAATGAGGCCCCACCGCTCGCCGCTCCGCACGTTCTCCATCAGGTGTATCAGCGGTCTCTCCGCCAACTTCGGCATGTACCACCAGTATCCAGACGCGTCCTGCACGAGCCTGCCGATGACCTTGCCCCTGAGAATCACCCTCTTGCCCACGAACTTCGCATCCGCAAACTGCAGCTTCCGCAGAACGTGCGCCTTCGCGCAGTTGAAGTCCCGCTCGCCGAGCGGCCACGCCGCCTCGGTCAGATATTCGGGCTTCGTCAGGACTTTCTTCTCCTCAGCTCGTGCCCGCTTTTTCTCCGCAACCCCATCCTCCGCTGCCCTCGCAGATCTCACCACAAAGGTTCTCACGGGGACGCCATCGAGCTCCAATGGCACCTTCGAGCGAGCTTCCTCGCTTTTCACGTACACCATTATAGCGTCCCGACCAGCAACGACGTGCTCCACGCCGCTTATGCTCGCGAGCTCCTCTCTTCTGTTCTTGAAAACCTGCTTCACGAGTTCGGGCGTCACCTCAACGCTCCGCCCGGCGGCGGCGACGCCCGAGCCCCCCGTCTCGTCCACTGCTTTCGTCTCTTCCGTCGCCTCCGCAGTAGCCGCCTCCGCAGTAACTGTTCCCACAGCAGCCGCATCTTCGGCAGGCGCATTCTCCGCGATCTCATCTCCCGCTTCTTTTCTTTCCACTCTCTCTTCCTCTTTTTTCGCGCTCTTCACTTCCACAAGTTCCGGAAAGCTCTCGAGTACCCACTTCCTCGGCAGAAACTTCCCGCACCCCGGCTTGTGCATGTACCTGCCGGCGACGACGCTTATTTCGTTCAGGCTAATCTCCTTTCCACATACTGGGCACTTTCTCATAGATTTTCTCCCTCCTGAGTATCGAGTCCATGAACAGGAATCCAACCCACGAGCGCTCGCCCCAAATCTCGGCGTCGCCCGTGTTCACGGCTTTTACGAGGTTATAGGGCTCGTAGTATTTCGTGAGCGTGAAGGGATCCATCACGGGGATCTTCCCCTTGAGCACGCAGGCGAGCGGTCCGGAGCCTATGCGGATGCCGCCACTCACCTTCGCACCAGGCGGCAGCGTGTCCTTCTTGTAGAGCTTTATGCCTTTCACATCGTCCACCTGCAGGTATATCTTGCGGAACTCGCCGAGCGCCTGCGGGCAGTCAGTGATGTGAATCTCGTACAATCCGGGTTTCCCCTTACCATACTTCGCACGCAACGCCGCTATGTCTATTTCACTCCTAGCCTGCTTTATCAGGGCGAGTAACGCCTCTATGACCCTCTTCACGAACTTGAAAGTGCCAGCAGCCTGCCGTATCTTGTCTTCGGGTATGTTTGGAACCGTTGAGCTTCGTATCCTTTCGGCGATCCTTTTTATCGTCTGCGCCGCAACGCCCTCAACGGCTGGAGGTTTTGGCAGCTCTTCCCCGAACAGCGGTATTCGTCCTAAGAACACGCCGCCGACCTCCTCGGCAAACTTTTTCACCGTGCCCTTCCCAAAGGGCGCCAGCTCCTCGCCACAACCGCACGGGCACTTCACGACCTTTCCGTGCATCATCACGCCGCTCATGTTCTCAACGAATCCTATTATCGGGACGAACAGCCGCTTGCAAACCTCGTACGCGCGGCGGCAGTCCTCGAGCGACGATGGCTGCGCCACGACGACCGCACCGAGCAGCGCGTTCATCGCCTTGAGCTGATCCACGGTTTCCCTGAAAATGTCGCTCATTCCCGGCGGCATGTCCAGCACCAGATACTCTATGTCGCCCCACTCCGTCCCCGTTATGATGTCGCGGACGACGTTGCGGTAGAACGTCGCAGTCTGCGAGATTGCAGTGTCGCTGAGCGTCGCGCCCAGCGAGTTCACGAGCAGAGAGCCGCCATCGAGCGCCGCTGGTACGAGCTTGCGCTCCTCGGTTATTTCAACCTTGTCCATCCGAATGCCCATAACCGAGGCGACATTGCTGCTGTCTATGTCCATGTCGGCAAGCCCCGTCGTACCGTGCCTGCTCAGCTCCTGCGCCAAAAGGCAGGAAATGAGGGTCTTCCCAACGCCACCCTTCCCGCTGATGACGAGAACTCCCTTCATAAGCACACCTCTAATCGAAATATTCATCCAAATCCGCAAATATGCTTTCTCGACGCTTTTCTTGCCTCTTTTCAGCTTCGGCAGGTGCAATTTCCTCTCCCCGCTCGTATTCCCGCTCGTACTTTCTTTCCTCTTCATCGCTAGCTTTTTTGCTCTGCTTTTCCTCACTTTCCTCTTCTTCTTCGCTTCTTCTGAAGATCGCTGGAAGATAGTCGCGGACATCGCCTATAACATATGGATTTCGCTTTACCTGCTCTTCCATTGCCGTGAGAACGACGCGATTGATGAAACGGTTGAGCAACCCGGCACTATCGGCTATGTTCATCAGGGCTTTTCCTAGCGCTGGCCCGACATATTCGGCGTACGAGTCACGGGGGCGAGGGCGATCGGAAAGCGCCTCCGAGATGGCCTCTTTGAGCGCCCTTCCCAGTTCTTCGGCGGTCATCCCCGATTGCGGCGGCTCTCCACGCGGGCGGTACCTCTCGGGCGGCGGTATATTGAGACTTTCCACAACGTACATTGGGAGGTTCTCCCACTCGCGCTGCAGCTTCATCTCGTAACGCTCCCTCGCAATTTTCGCTTTCTCCCTCGACACCCTGTCAAAACTGTTCAGAATGCGCTCAAAGTCCGATGGCGAAAGAAACCCTCCGTAATCATCAACGATGTCCATGAACTCCCTTATCTGGGCCTCGCTGAGTCCGAGCCACGGCGAAGTCACGACCTCGTAAATGATATCCCTAACCGACGCTGTCTTATAGACTCTCTCCTCCCTGCGAGCCCCCATGTAAGATTCCACCTCTTCCTCTTCTTCATTTTTTTCTCTCCTTTCTCTTCGCAAACGCACTTGCGCACGCAGCTCGTTGTACAGGTCTTCGCCGAGCTCCCTCTTTTTGATGAAATTCTTGTAGTTGCAGGACGGACAGTAAAAAGCCAAAGTGCCCTTCACTAGGGTCAAACGATCGTCGGGAAGCTGGGATAACGGAAACTCGTAGCCACACTTGCCACATGCGAGCCTTATTTCCTTCTCACCCTCGTCAGAACCTTCTTTGTCGGGAACTTCGTCAAAGTTTTCATCGAGCCCGTCCTCGGTAGCCATCACAAGACCCCCCTCCCCCTCCCCTCACTCCTCTTATGAGAGGTGAATATCACACCCGACGCGCTGGCAGTCCGTATTCATTTGAGCACTCAAATGAGCATCTGAACCAAGTCTTTAAAAAATTTTCGGTCGTGGGATTTTCGCGAGCAAACTTTTTCTTCTAGTGTTGGCAATCTTCTTTTATGCCTGAGAAGCTGACGACCGTGGTGCGGGACTGGGCGACTGGCAAGCGTGTTCCGACGCCCGTGATAGACATGCTTTTGAAGCGGAAAACGGTGTTCCCGCGCCCGCTCAGGGAGCACATTCTCACGAGCCTCAAGGAAGTCATAGAGGAGCGCCGCAAGCCCGACAAAATCATGGAACGTATGATCACGCGCATCGTGGACGATGTGGCTGAGGTCGGTCGCGATACGGCGACTAGAACGCTGTCGAAAGCCCTGAGCAAGAGGTGAGCGTTATGCCGCTTCGTTTTGAGGATATCGTAAGGCAGGTAGGCGATGCGATCGTGAAGGAGACGCTGCGATCCTACGAGGAGCGGCGGGAGCGCGGCATGATCTTTGTCGAGGAAAACGGAAGGCTGCGGCTGGCGTACGGCCGCTCGTGGTACGGCATGCCAGGGTGGGTGCTGCTGCCGATACCCGAGCGGCAGCGTCCGCGGAGCGTGGTCGTCGTTCACACACACATAGGCTCCCCGTCGTTCTCGTTGCAGGATATCATGAACTTTGCATACTCGCGTGAGCTGGACTGGCTGTGCGTCTCCGCAATCAAAAAAGGAAACGTCATACTTCGGTGCATCCGCGTGAAGACGCTGCTGCCGAGGGTATTCCCAGCCGTGATTGCGTACTACCAGAGCAAGCTGCACGAAAAAGGTCTGCCCACGGGGCCGAGAGTGGAGATCAAAGAAGCTGTCATAGAAAAAGTTTTTTAAATTGAGAACGAATTAGGAAAGATGGCTTGCTGCGGCTCGGAGTCGAGAACGTGGAATGTCGAAATTGGTGGGAGGCTACCTCCAGAGCGGCCGCCAACATTTCTGGAGTGCATATTTATAAGGATATATGGGGGCGTTCTCTTCCCAAGACTGGAGCTCGGAGAGCTGTTCCCGAGGCTCTCATGCCTGATGGAGGTGATATATGGTGCCTGAGAGGATATATGCTACGGGGGCGAAGTGGACAGATAGTAAGTTCGCTGTATCAGTAGGACTAAGCGGTCTGGACAGAGAGAAAACATACAGGATATACTTTGCAAACTGGGAGCGCAAGCGGATATTCGTGTCGCCAGACATAAGCGGCGTCGTAAGTTGGAGCGGTGTCTTCGAACTGCCGCTGCTCGAAGAGGGTTACGGCGACGAAAAGAAGACGTTGTACATCCAGCTCGACTGCGAGGGCGAGATCCTGGACGAGACCAGCGTGGATGTCCCTGCCCGCGAGGCGCCGCCGGAGCAGCCGCCCGAAGAGCAGCCGGAGCAGCCTGAGGAACAGCCGGAGCAGCCTGAAGAGCAGCCCGAGGAGAAGCCGACACTACTGGAATGCCTTTTCCCGAGGATCTTCGGTGGCGTTCTCTTCCCGAGACTGGAGCTCGGAGAGCTGTTCCCGAGAATAGAATGCTTGCTGGAGGTTGCTGCTGGAAAATGACGAACGAAATTAGCCTTACCGAATGTACGCCAACGAAGTATTGCGACGATGGCAAGATAGAGGAAGATAAGTGTGAGATACCAGAGGGTGGCGCCCCTGGAGAGACAGTAACGCTGAAAATAGTGGTCGACAACACGTCGTTCAGGCCGTGGCACGAGACGAAGTATCGCCTGAAAGTGGTGCACGAGTGGGACGGTTCCGAGTGGAGCGATGAAGAGTTCGTGCTCGGAGCGATCGGCGAGCATACGGTAGAGCACGAGGTGACGATTCCATACGTGGAGCCTGGCAGCGAGCTCGAGGTGCACTGCGTCGTTCAGAGGTGCTGTGATGGGCGGTGGGAAAACTGTCCCCACGAGGATGCGAAGAAGACCTTCGTGCTTAAGGTTTTTGAAACTTCAGACGAGGCCTGGGGCAAGATCGTAAAATACAACGCCCCCGCACGTGCCGCTGAAGGGATGAAAGTCAAAGTAACTGTCACGATAAAGAATATAGGGGGTAAAGAGGGCGAGTTCCGCGTCTTCTTGATAGATAAGGATACGGGCGAGGAGCTCAGTCACGCTCCAATTGGTTACTGGAAAAACCTAGATCCGTGGGATGAGTGGACGACCACTCTAAAGTTCGAGATGCCCAATCGCAGCGTTAACCTGAAGCTTGCGGTTAGGAGGCAGCACGAGACAGAGTACGACGACGAGGAAGAGTTCTCGGTGGAGCTATCCGAGGCGCACGGTGAGATCGTGTACTACGATCCTCCCAAGAAGGTGCCTCCTGATACCGAGTTCACTATACCTGTTACCATCAAGAATTCGGGACACGCATTCGGTGAGTTCCGCGTTTTCTTGATAAACGCCGAAACGGGTGAAGAGCTCGACCACAAACCAGATATTACATGGAAGAACTTGGATCCTGGCGATACGTGGTCCACCGAGCTGAAAGCTAGGTCTGGCCGGACCAACATGAAGTTGAGACTTGAAGTGCGCGAGCAGGAGACGCCGAACGTGCCCGACGATTACGAAGAGTTTACGGTCGCTGTTAAGAAGCCGGAGGGCAAGGTTGTCGCTGTCGACTGCCCGACGACAGTAACTCCGGGCGAGAAGTTCACGCTCACCGCCACGATAAAAAACGTGGGAGAGGCGCTGGGCGAATTCCGAATATACGTCTTCGACAACGAGAGCGGCGAAAAGCTGGGGAAGGAGCCCGACACCTATTGGAAGAACTTGGATCCTGGCGAGACGTACACCGCAGATTTCAGCATAAGGGCGCCCCCTGAAGTTGGGAAGTGGAGCGTGCGCGTGGAGGCTCGGCAGCAGGCGACGCCAAATACCGCCGACGATGTTGCACTCGTAGAAATCGAGGTCAGAGGCTTCACCATCTTGGAGTGCCTGTTCCCGCGGTTGCTTCGCGGGGATCTCTTTCCAAGAATAGGTCTTGAGGGGATAAACCTCTTCCCTCGGCTGACCTGCATCCTTCAATCGTTCAGTAAGAACTCGTACTGGGAGCAATGGCAGAAGAAGCAGTAAGAAAATTCTACGAGAAGGCGCACGAAGGCGGGTGGACAGACTGTCTAATACTCGTAAACGAGGCTAAGGTTTTCAGTAGTTGGTCGAACGTCCACGATGGCCCCGTACTTACGTTCACAAATCGCTGCGAGGAGCTGCCCGCCGACGTACTGAATGCAATAAAAGAGGTTGGGCTGTCCCCGGTTACCATCGAACACAGAAAGGACGCCTATGTAGAAGAGCATTGTCACATACGGTTCGAGGGGCGCGAGCTGACTACGGAGGAGCTATTCCTGCCGAACCTCAGAAAGTGGGCGGAGTATTTTGGCTATGAGGTCGTCGATCTTCCCGAAGATATATCGCCATTGGGCTGGGGAATCTACGGCGACACACTGGATGATGCTAGAAGGGCGCGGTCTGAGTTCAGTTCGAGACTCGGCTGGGTGATCGCAAGCGGCGAGTACACGCACTACGATAGCGGCTACGCTTTCATCATCAAGACGCTCTACGCAAAAGCGATGATAAACGTGGTTGAAAGTCCGCCAGAACAGCCGCCAGAACAGCCGCCAGAACAGCCGCCAGAACAGCCGCCGGAGCAACCTCCCGAAGAGGCTAGGGAGCCGCCGTGCGACTCGTACGGCGACCTGGATGGCGATGGCTACATTCGTCCTGGGGTGGATTCAGCGCTTTTGAGCGCTTGGACTGTCGGTGGGTGGGAGTTCGTGAAATCGAAAGCTAGGGAGCTCGGCGTCGAGCTCAAAATCGACGAGGAGGAGTTCTTAAGACGAGCCGATGTCAACGCCGATGGCAGCGCGGACATGGGCGATTCTCTCATGATAGAGAGGTACGCAAACGGTCTGGAGGACACGTTTCCAGTGTGCGAGGTGGCTCCCGAGAAGCCCCCATCCCTCATGGAGTGCTTGTTCCCAAGGCTCTTTGGCGGAATGATGTTTCCGAGAATAGAAGAGTTCGTTCTGTTTCCGAGGCTGCACTGCCTTTCTCAGCTTTTTTCAGCTAGATCGAAGTAATACCACATTTTGACCTTGACGCGTCGTCCGCCGATCAGCGGCGAGAGCTCGCGGTAGTAGACGCGGGGGAAGAGTCTCTGCATATCTTCCGTTTTTGCGAGTTTTTCGATGGCGTTTTCGAGCGCCCTGGTTTCTAGGCTGTCGATGACTTCTTTCAGCGGGTCTCTCGCCACGGGCGCACCCGTACTACGCCTGGCGCTTCTGCGTGCACGCCCCCCGTAGTAAAGCCGCCGCCGTCTCGATGCGCGCCGCGCCTCTCTTGCGATCCTGTTGAGCATGCTCAGCGTCAGCACGGGTCTCGCCGTGAACCTGAGCCTTTTGAAGACATCGTTCAGCACCATGAGCCCCGTGATGACAGGCGTCCTGCTTTCCTCGAGCTCGCGGAGCTTCGCAACGACGAAATTGTAGTCTTTCTCGGAGAGTACGAGGCGGCTTCTGCACTTTGAGCAGCGCCGCTCACGGGAAGTCCTCGAAACGAATACGTGACCGCACCTGACGCAGCGGAACTTGGTCATTTTTCCCGAAACAATTTTCTCGTTTATCCTATTTTAGTCTTTCTCTCTGAGAACAAGGTTTATATATTCCCGCGACGGGAACTACTATTAGGGTGTCAAAAATGAAGATGCTGCAGGAGGGACAACAGGGAGGCGAAGGCGGCGCCGAGGGCACGTCGCTGCTGGCAGCGCTCTTCCCGAGGCTCGTAGGGGGTACGCTCTTCCCGAGGCTCGACTGCATATCAGGGCTTGAAGAGGGGGCAGGAGTCACGCAGATGCTGCTGTGCATGTTCCCGCGGATCAACGCGCTGCTCGGCAAACAGCCTTCAGGTGGTGGAGGCAGCGGAGGCGGTGAGGGCGGTGAGGGCGGCGAGCAGAAGGCGGTCTCGAAGACGAGGCTCGTCCGTGCGGGCTCACCCAAGAAGGCGGACACGAGCAAAGTTGTCAAGGTAGGTCCGCCCGGGAAGGCGGCGGTCAGGAACTTCAGCGTGAAGGTGCAGTCGCCACCTAAGCAGCAGGGCGACAACTTCAAGGAGACGCTTAGGAGCTTTGGAATTAAAGCGTGAGGAGGTGGTGTGGAATGCCCACGAAGTATGAGGAGTTGATGAACAAGTTGAAGGCGCAGGGCTGGAAGATGAAGATACACGAGATCACGGAGCTCGAGCCAGCAGACAGGCTGAAGCTTTCCGGCGCCAATCCGGGCGAGCTGGCGGAGGTAATCAGGTGGACCTGCCCGACGGACAAGAAGGCGATCTTCGTCGGCCGTGACATCGCCGAGGGCGTCAGGGACCTCGCAGACCCGATGTACATACACTTGGCGTCCGGCGCCCAGGAGATCTCGGACGCCTGCCCGGTGCAGATCGAGAAGGAGACGCTCTTCGGCAAGGAGTTCGTCGGCTCCACGCACTACGGCTCGCTGAAGGAGAGCGCGGTGGCGGCGGACTTCGACAAGATCTACAGGTTCTCGGAGACCATCTTCCTCGACGGCGGCGAGAGCATCGTCATCAAGGTGAAGTCGGACATCGGCGTCGAGGCGGCAAAGACCAGGCTGATGATGCGCTGCCACGTCTTCTACAAGTAGAGGCGTGGTGGCGCCTTCCAGCCCTGCCGCCAGAACGGTGGTTAAACGAGGGCGGCGATGACGCGAGGAGCCGCCGATTTTTTCCGTTTCCATGGCGGAGAACGAGAGGGACATTGTAAAGGAACTGCTTGCAAAGTTCGGTATTAACGACGAGAGTAACCCTAACTCCAACCCGGAGCCGGCTCCTGTCGCCAGAGTCGGCTCGCTCGTCGTTCCCGAACGCCCTGAAACTCTGCCGCCAGTCTCCCTCGAGCGGCGGGCGCCAGCGGTGAAGCCCGAGCGCCCCGCCCCGCCCGAGGAGCGTCCGACTCCCCCTGGAGAAGATATCGAGCAAGTTAAGGAAAAGCTGTCGGAGATCAAAGAAATTCTGGACTCGCTCAAGGAAGTCGTCAGCATGATGAAGGAGATTCAGGAAGAGCGGATGCATGTCGTGCTCGACCCGTTCAAGGTTGCGGAGTTCATGGGCACGGGGCACGGTAGCTTCGTGTGGGCACGGCTCCTCCTGCCGAAAACGGGAGTTCCCATCGAAGCCACAATACTCGTGCCCGAGAACGAGGTCTGGTGGCTAACTTTTGCGATCTTCGGCGACGCTCCCAGTTCGAGCTTCACCGTAAAATATAGAGCTCTGAACACCCGCATGGTCACGAAGTACGAATATGCTATAGAGATTCCCGAGATTCTCTACCACGAGGGGTGGATTGGGGAGCCGCTGTGCTGCCCACCCGACACCCTCGTGATGACGAGGCGGGGTGAGGTTCCGATAAACAAAATTGGGGTTGGTGACGAAGTGCTCACGGGCAAAGGTCGTTTCAAGCCCGTGAGCAGGATCATTTCCCGATACTATGATGGCAAGCTCGTTAGCATACGCCCATACTTCTGCGATCCCATCAGGCTGACGCCCGAGCATCCGGTCTACGTGTTTAGAAACTCCAACTTCCTTTGGGTTCCAGCCGCTGAAGTCCTTCCTGGCGATTATGTGGTCGTGCCACCAGCACGCACGCAGCTGTTACCAAAGGAAGTACTCGTCGCCGATAAGGAATACGCTCTTGTGAGGGTTGAATCTGTAAGCACGGAACATTACAGAGGCGAGGTGTTCAACCTTGAGGTTGAGGACGATGGCACATACACTGCAGAAGGGTTCATTGTCCACAACTGCGCCGAGGGCTGGACGCGTTTCGACACGTCGTTGACAGCGTGGTTGCGTAATGTCACTGGCGATCCCAACTACACCGACCTTCCGAATCAGGATGTCATCGTGAAGTACACGGCTTTCCTGTACGTGATCGAGAAGCGTTTTGCCGACGAGATGGAGGTTCACATCGACTCGTTCTTCAGGAGGTGGGCGCGGGTCACGCGTCCGCTCGCCCGCAGGTTCATGATTCCTGGCAAGGATATATCGGTGGCGGAGTATGAGCGAGGAGAAGAGTGAAGTTGACTACAAGGAGAAAATAAGGCATGAGTGGCGGGGCAGGGGTCGTTGGAGGATCAGCTATGGGGGCGAGGTCGTTCTGGAGACCGACGAGGAAGGAAAAATTTTAGGTGATAAGAGTTGAGGGATGGACGTAAGGCGTGGGAACAGTATCACATAATCAGGGTACTGCGTAGCGACAAGGATACTCATTTTACTGGCGCTCTCAACCAGTACGAGGTTGAGAGAGAGAACATCGCGGGGCTGCTGAGCAACAACATAATCATCAAGCAGATAACGATGCTCAGCGAGCAGCGTCTGAACTACAGGCTCCACTTCTTCTCGAAGGATTCTTTCGAGAGTACAGACCCCGACGAGGACGCGTACATAGGCTGGGTGGACTTCGACCTCCCGACGCACGGCATCCAGTACGGCGGCTCCGGGCTGTGGCGTCTCTCCATCGTCGGCGAGGGCGAAGGGCTGCTCAGGTACATCGACGAGGACGGGACGAAGGAGCTCCACGTAGCCCTTGAGAACCTTGACGCCACTGCAAAAAACGCTGGGAGCGGCGGGTATGTTGTGATCGTCGTGTTTTATACGATACTAGAATACAGCTAGCAGGCAGCTAGCAAGACGGGTAGCAGATACCAGAAACCGAGCGTTACGTACATACAAACCCATCCCAAGTTGTTCTCCATGAAGGGGATCGTGCGTTTTAAACCTTTCACGACGAGGAAAGATGGTATTACCAAAGTGTTTAGAGCGGCGAACTTTCCTGGGAGAACCCCCGCTAGAAGATAGGCGTTCAAGAGGGCGAACGCTGCGAGCATGAAGGCGAGCATCGCCAGCGGGGCTGCGTCGCCGAGGACCGTGAAGAAGTTTTTGATGCCGAAGCGTCGGTCACCCTCCACGTCGTTTGCGTCCTTCGCCGCCTGCCCGCCAGTCAGCCAGAGCGCGATAACGCTGCCGAGCGCCAGCGGGAGGGCGTCTGGTTTAAAACCGGAGAATATGCTGAAGACCGCAAGCGGTGGTAGAAGACCTCGGGCGGCGCCCTGCCACACGTTGTTCAGCAGGAAAATCCTCTTCACGCGGAGCGGCGGCACCGTGTAGAAAATGGAAAAGAATGCTATGATCGCCGCGTACGCTGCGAAGTGCGGCGATATTGCAAGCGCTGTTACGAGCGATACCGTAAAAAGCAACGCTGCGAAAACTTTGGCGCTGCGCACCGAGACGAGTCCGCGAACGATGGGGCGGTAGGGCTTGTTTATCTTGTCTATTTCTATCTCTTCACGCACGACCTGGTTCGCGACCTGCGCCGCGGAGTGAAGCAAGCCGAACACGAGACCTACGACGATCGCAACGTGCCACTCGAAGACGACGCCGTAGTACGCGCACGCCAGCTTGTAGAGCAGAAGACCCGCGAGCGTCCCGATGACGATCGTCAGCGGACGAGAGAGGGCGATATACGCTTTCAGTTTTACGGGAGCGGGAACCAGGGGATATTGACCTTTAATGCCCTTCAGCTCGACTATCTTAACAGAAATGAGGCCGAATCTGCACCACAGCCTGTCGTAGCAGTAGTACCACGCTGTCTTTAGCAGTTCTATGATTACGGTAGAAAGGCTCGCCGTCGGAAGGCTCCTTGTGAAGGCGTAGATCACGAAAAACGTGATGAGTAGCGAGAACAGCCGGTACGAGACCGCCTTCGCAACCAACAAGGCACGCATGCTATCACCTTTTTTCTTCGCACCCGAGCTTTTCTATCACGCATCTTATTCTGGGGAAGAGACGAATGCGCGGAAACGGCGTCCCGTAGGCTATTCTTGGAAACAAACAAACTGCAGCGTCCTTCAGTGCGTTCAGCTTTATTACTATCCGCATGGCTTAAGTTTTCTTTACCTATCTAAATAAAGCTTCTAGGAGACAGCGTAGCCTCGGGCACAGCGTTCCGAGTTCTATTCTTGGCATGAGCGTCCCGTACGTGATCCGTGGGAACAGGCACTCAATCGTCCTTCTGGCGCTCGGGCGGTGCGGGACGGGTGAAGGTGGGGCGACACCCACGTCGATCTCGATTTCCACGGTGTTGTTCTCGGGGCGGGCGTCTGCAGGCTCGACATCCTCGACGCTCACCGTGAGCGTATGCGTTCCCGCAACCGCTATCCACTTCGTCGCAGCGTAGGCGTGACCTCCCGCTTCCACCCTATCGAGCACGGCCTCGCTGATCAGCTCGCCATCGACGTAGAAGCGCACGACCGCCGATTCCGCATCGACAAGCCCCACGTTGCGCACGATCGCCGCAATGGCAACCTCATCCCCTTCGCGGAACACTTCTGGCGATATCGTTACATCTTCGGGAGCTATGGCGAGGTCTGGAAGCCCTGGACACGGAACATAGCTCAGGTCGCCATAAGCCACGAGATGGTCTAGATCGTGCTGCAGGAACATCCTTCCATACTCTGCGATCGGCCAGTCCTTCCACTCGCCCGTTGTGTACTTTTCGATGTACTCTTCGAACTTCGCCTTCATGGCGTCGATGGCGTCGGCGACGCTGCCGCCGTTCAGCAGGGTACGCACGCCCTCGGCGTCGCACTCGGCAGCGGAACGCATGTCGTGGGTCGGTTCGGTGGGGGTGCACGGCGGCGGCGGAAGCGAGCCCTCAGCCCACCAGCCGAAAACGAAAAGATGGTCGTAGCCCACGAACGCCCTCGCGCCGTGCTCCACCAGCGCCGGTCCGAGGTACATCCCGGTGACGCAACTCAGCAAATGCACGACCCTACCGGCGAAGGCGTCGAGCCGCCTATTCTCTCTACATTTTTCAGTATAAGATTCGCAGGCGAAGTGCACTTTGCAATCGTAGCCGGCGACTTCTATGTATCGCAGGTTGTTTTCGACTTTGTGCACGCAGCACTGCCCGTGACCGACGCTGTAGAATATTACGGGGTCGAAGTTCTCCAGGGCTTCGTCGTTTTCTTCGGGCAGCCCTCTCGTCTCGTGAACCTCGATGTACGATGGAGCTTCCTCCGCAACCTTCTTCGTCACGCAGCGCGTGATGTACTCCAAGTAGCAACACGATGGCTCCGAGAAGACGACGACGCCTTCTCTCGGCATTCCGAGCACCCCCTAAGCCCTTATTAGCCTTTGTATCACCTTCACCTCAGCCTTCACGAGGGACTCGCCGAGGTCGCCGCCCGTCTCGATGTCCCTCATCAGCTGCTCCGCCGTTATCTCCGTGGGCATGCCCGCCGTGAGCGTCATTATTCTCACGGGGCGCTCTTGCAGCCTTTTCAGCAATCTAACCCTCGCAAGCTCGTACATGGTCTCGTCGTTGTGGAGCGTGCGGATGCCACGGCGCAGCTCCTCCCAGCGCTCCTGCAAACGCTCGCCAAGCTCGGTTCCAGCCCGGACTTCTTCTAAAATGTCGAGCGGCGTGTAAAACACGCCATCCAACTCGAGTATCGGCATTCCGAGCTCGGACTTCGGCAGCCTCGAAACCCAGCGCTCGATCTTTTCGAGCATCAAACTAATTAAGTTTGAAGGAAAAAATAGTTTCGCAAATGGTCATCGACGCCCTCGAATTCAGGGACCGCCGCATGGTTTCTCACAGTCTGGCGGCGTGCAGGCTGCAGGTGCGTGCCGCCGCCCCCCTGAGAGCGCACGTCCTCGTTCTCTTCGGCGAGCGCTGGAGCGGCAGCTTTAGGCATTACATCTTCGAGGACGATGGCGAAGAATACGTTTGGGGCTACGCTGTCCTCTCCGCGCAGCTTCAAAGGGGCGAAAACGAGGTGCGGATGTACTCCTACACACCAGATGTTGCCGAGGCGTTGAACCCCGACGCACGCGTGCTCGTGGTCGATGGCGGCCTGCCGCTGGCAGACCACTGCTACTTCGCTGGAGCTCACGGCGCCCGCCACGTTTTCGGCGTGCGTCGTGAGTTCGTCGAGTCGTGGCTTTTGGAAGCGACGGAGATGAGAGACGGCGACCTCGTGCTCGCGGAACGCACCTTCGAGAACGCGTGCACGGCGGTGCCCGCGGCGCCGCCCGCACCGACGCCCCGCATCGAGCTCTTCCCGCGGCTATCGCGCCGCCAGCTCGCACCGAGGCTCAGGTGCCTCATCGGCGGCGAGGGCGGAGCGGATGTGCGCTGCCTCTTCCCGCGGCTCGCGTCCCTGCTGGCGGCGAGAAAACCGCCCGCACCAGCGGCGGCGATGCTCTCCGACGTGGAGGCTAAGAGCCTAATTTTCAAGCCAGTCGAGGGCAGGCGGCTGGAGAGCTGCGCCGCAATGACCTACCGCCTTTCGTACGTAAACAACAACCTGTACGAGGGCGAGCCTCTGGGCTTCCTACTGGTCTTCGGGCACGCGAGGGACGAGGAGTTCGAGATATACGGCTTCGAGCACGACGACGACATCTGGGTATGGTCTCTCTCCGCCTTCGACGATGCTCCACCGCTCGGGAAGCGTGTGGCGACGCCACAGCTCGAAGGCTACGCTGTGCCCTTAACCGACAAGCCGATGAGCCTCGATGTCCTGGTAGTAGCAACGCGTGCAGAACTCCTCGAGGATGAGGACACCTTCAAAACAGACTGGGGTTGCGGCGCCCATCAAATTGCGTTCAGAATGTCCGCCCTTGAGGAAATAATCAACACGAGGGATGTCTTCGGCATGGACGTCATCAGAAATGCGTGCAGCCTGCGACCTGCGACGAAGGAATGCGCACTGGTGCGAGCATAGCTTTTTATTTTTGAGATACAACATATTTTTGTATGGCTAGCATCGCGCTCTTGGGGCTGGGAAGGGATAGCAGGCTGAGGTCGAGGATCATTAGGGCGGAGTCGGAAGTTGCAACTTGGGCAGTTGGGGTTTATGCTAGGGCAGTTGCGGAATTCGACCATTTTCAGGGCTTTACCGGACCTTTCGAGGCGGGTACCCGCGCGACGATCGCGGAAAACAGGATCAAAAATACTGGCAGCGGCTCGGGTAAGATAAACGTAAGCTTTGATAGATATCTTCCTACTGGAGAGTGGATGAATCTTTGCAGAGTGACTACAGCTGCAGAAGTCCCCGTTGGAGCATGCATAGGGTTTAAAGTATCACCAGAGACTGGCTGCGTCTTCGAGGGGCATCCCGATTGTACGGGCGTCTCTACTATAGAGATAGACATTCCCACGGATTTTGAGGGCACACTCTACTTCGGCCTGAAGTGTTGGTCGGAAGATGAGGATGAGCCAGAATATCCGACGCCTGCCGAGGCAGCTGCAGCGCTCGAATCGAGAGGTGAGAGCGTGGAGCAGCCTACGGGTGCGGGGAGGCTACCGCCCTGCGACTCTTACGGCGACACCGATGGCGATGGCTACATCCGCCCCGGCGTAGACGCCGTGCTGGTTCAGGCGTACATCGTCGGCGGGTGGGAAATGGTACAGTCGAAGGCGGAGGAACTCGGCGTCGAGCTCAAAATCGACGAGGATGAGTTCGCACGGCGTGCGGATGTCAACGGCGACGGCGCAATAAGCATACGGGACGCGCAGCTCATAGACAAGTACGCGAACGGCGTGACGGACACGTTTCCAGTATGCGTTCCGCAGGAGAAGCCATCGGCACTGGAGTGCCTCTTCCCGAGGATCTTCGATGGCAAGCTCTTCCCAAGAATCAGCTGCTTCCTCGGAGGGGAAAGTTTTATAGGTTGCCTCTTCCCAAGAATATATTGTCTGATGACCATGACGCGCTAAAGTCAGGAGGTGAAAGGTAATGGCACGGCCAGTATCTTTGTCTGGACGCGGAGTAACTGGTCGGACCTTGCACTACTCACAGCCCAGAGTAATTGAGCCGCGCAAGCCCGTCCCGTGCGACTCGTACGGGGACTTCGATAATGATGGCTGGGTAACGTGGTACGATGCCACATTGCTCAGGAGTTATGTTTACGGAGGCTGGGCAAACGTGAAAAAGATAGCCGAGAGGCTGGGCATCAGTCTCAATATAGACGAGGGCGAATTCGTACGGCGTGCGGATCTCAACGGGGATGGCATCGTGGACGAGCGGGATCTTTGGTATCTGGAAAACTACCTCGATGGCAATTACGCGGTTCCAGTATGCCCGAGCCCCGAGCCGCGCCGAGCGGCGGGAGAACACCTGTTCCCAAGACTTTACACGAGAACTTTGTTCCCAAGGATACAGCGTCTCCGCTATTTCTATTTGGGAGAAAATGTGACTATTCTCGAGAGCCTGTTCCCGAGGACTTACTACCTGCTTCGTCATCGAAAAGAGCTACGGATCGAAAGAAAGAGTGGAACGAGGAAGGCGAAATCGGCTTCTCTCTTGGAAGAACACTCTTCAAGTAGAATAGTGTTCAACATCGTCGCGGGAGCCCTCCTGGCCTTTATAGGAGCAGCACTTGCGCTACTTACGTGGGCGGCTGTTGGGGGATTCCTGAGCAGCTTCAGCGATAAACTACTCCCCGTTGCATCGCTGCTGGCGTTTGCTGGCGGTGCTTACTCCATCTACGAGGCGATTCAGTCAAGAGAGGAACTGGGCATCGTCGCCGTACTTCCAATAGCTTTCGGAGTGGCATCGCTGGTTGAAGGCATCCTTATGTTGCAGATATTCAAAACACTTCCACCAGTAGTGATAAAACATTAAGAGGTGATTGCGGTGCCCGTAGGGTACAGGCCCGTGCCGTGCGACTCGTACGGGGACTTCGATGACGATGGTGTCATAACGTATAAAGATGTCAGCCTGCTGGAGGCTTATCTTCAGGGCGGCTGGCCTGCCGTGCAGGCGGAGGCAGAAAAACTGGGTATCGAGCTCAAAATCGACGAAGCTGAGTTCGTGCGGCGTGCGGATGTCACCGGCGACGGCGTCGTGGACGAGCTGGATCTTTGGTTCTTGAGAGATTATTACAGCGGTTACTACACAGTTCCAGTATGCCCGAAGCCCAAGCCGCGCCGCTCGGTAATAGAGTGTCTGCTTCCGAGACTTCATGGTACTACTCCTTTTGTGAGAATAGACTGCCTCCGCTATTACCGCAAAGTGGGGCTGGCGAGCACGCTGGAGTGTCTGTTCCCGAGAATCTACTGCTTGCTCTATTATCGAGGTGAGGGAGAAGAACAGCAAACTTAGTAACGCCGCCGCGATGCCCGCGCGCTCGCTAGGCCATCGCATCATACTTTGGAGTAGGTTTTTCAGGCTGGACGAGGCTATTTATCTACCGGTGTCGCTGACGTTGTTTGGCTATTTGTTGGGTTGTGCTGTGAATGGCGTTTTCGATATTAAAACATTCTTCGCCTTGTTCGTGCTCGGTCTGATTGCGGGGTGCGCGGGCTTTGGGATGAACAACATCACGGGACTAGAAACCGACAAGAGAGACGCGGCGAAAAGAAGATATCCACTGGTAACAGGAGAAATCGGTCTGAAAGAAGCTAGGACGGCGGTCTGCGCATGCTTTGCACTTGTTTTCGCTCTTAGCTTTATACTTTCTTATGGCAGGGTTGCGACTTTCGTCCTTTCTCTAGTTGCGATTTCTTCGGCGATTATGTATAATCTTCTCCACAAGAAACTGCTGCTGTCCTCCACCTTCCTAGCCACCACCACGGCGGCTACGTTCTTGTTTTCGTACTCTCTTGCCTCCACGACTTTGTTCACCCCCCTGAACATCCTCGTAGTACTGTTTCTGTTCGTGCTTGTAGTGGAGATGACCGAGTTGCTGTGTTCGGTTAAGGACATCGAGTACGACCCCATCAGCCTCGCAAGAAGGCTGGGAGTTGAACTCGATGATCGGACAGGAACCCTCCACCGCTCCAAGAAGTTCGAATTTTCCTTCTACGCGGTCAGGTTTTTCGAGTTCGTCCTACTTTCCCTGATGTATGTTATATGCCGTCCCGGCATCGTCCTAACCGCAATCATATTGTTCCTTTTCGCGGCTCACATTCTTGCTTTAAGAAAGGTTCATCACATCATCGCGGGAAAGGAGTCGTGGAACAAAGAAATCTTCAACCGCGTCCGCTACCTGCAGCACATATTCCTTCTTTTCATCTTCTTCTTCGTGCTGTCGGGCGTTGGAGGAATTCTTCTTATAGCCATCCAGCTGCTCACCGTACTGCTTGCATACGTGGTTAGAAAAATAATCTGGGGTGAAGCGACCACACCAGTACACTAATTTTTTGAGTTTGAGTAAATCAAATGTTGGGGGGAAGAAAAATGTCGCCTCGAACATCCTTCCCCGAGGACAAAATCAGAGCTGATATGGTTAGGTATGGCGGCGCGGACGACGACATGCTGGAAGTGCTCAGGCTCTGCTACGAGTACTCCCCGCTGTGCAGAGATTTCCTGAACTCGGACCATTTTGGAGAAGTCCTAGGATGGCGAATAACTTACACCTGGACGACCGATGTTCCCAGGTACAGCAAATACTTGAGAATAATATACCCAGCGGATCTCTGCATATATGCGGTGAGGATAGATGGCATTTTGGGTAATGCCGCCCTGAACGACTTCGCAAAGGAAGGAGCGAGACTAAAAGGTTTCAAGAAGTACATAGAAGCGACAAGAAGATTTTACAGTGCGTTGAAGCGGGATACGACCGCGGGGCGAAAGCTGAAGGCTCTTTTGAAGTTGGCAAAACTGAAGCTGAGGGAAGAAAAGCTAAAAGAGGAAGTGATAGAGTTTTGCAAGTTACGCTCCCCAACGTTCAGAGAGGTGCTCAGCAAAGGAAGAGGGGACGGATGGGAAATAGTCAAGGTGTGGAGCGACAAGTGGGACAAAATAGAGGCGCTGAGGAGGATATATCCGCTGGACGTAGCCATCTACAGTCTGAGGCTAGACTCGATAATATACGGGTTCGACGTTACGCCAGCGATGAAAATAGAAGGAATAAGACTTTTCCCAGTAGAGGTCGCCAAATTTGTGAAAGCGTTAAAATGAGCGGGCGGACTTTTCGTCTACCTCTCCCTCGAACTGTCTTTTTTCCTTACTGGGCTCGGATCCCTCGTTGACCCCATCTAGGAGATCCAAATCCAGTTCCTCGCCGCACACGTATCTCTTTCTCGGCATTTCTTTAGGTATTAGAACGTTCTTTATAAAAAAGTTGCTTGCAAAATATTCGATAGTATGCGAGTTTGCGTCATCGGAGCTGGGCCTGCGGGCTCGACGTGCGCGGCGCTCGTCGCCGAGAGACACGATGTCACCCTAATAGACAAGACCAGGGACTTCGATGACCGCGTCTGCGGCGGCGCCGTTTCGGGCTTACAGCTACGCCGCTGGGGCATCGAGCTGCCGAACATCAAAACGAGGAGAATGAAGGGGGTCGTCCTGCACGCGCCGAGCGGTCGTACCAGCACGCTCGGCGGCGGCTTCGCCGAGTGCTACATTTTCGACCGCTGCGAGTTCGACGCCGCCCTCGCACGGCGGGCCGAGAAGGCGGGTGCAGAGCTAGTTCTGGGGGAGCGGGTTCGCAAGGTCTACAGAGAGGGTTCAGGCTTCCGCGTCGTCGGCGAGCGCGGCGAGTATCGGGCGGATATCGTCGTCGATGCGAGCGGGCCGCGGGCGAGGTTCGCAAAAATGCTGGGACTCGCGCCACCTATGGGCGTCGACGACTACAGGTTCACGGTTCAGGCGCTATTCGACGCCGCCGATGACGACGACTTCCTCCACATATACTTCGGCGAGGAGTTCGCGCCGAAAACGTATGCGTGGGTCTTCCCGTCGGTCGAGGGCGTGAAGGTCGGCGTCGGCGTGATCATGGACGGGCGGGCGAACCCCAACCGCTGTCTCGAGCGGTTCATCGAGCGCGTCGGCATCGAGGGCAAAATCTTATGGCGCCGCGGGAAGGACGTGCCCGTGACGACGGTCGGCGGGCTCGTGCGCCGCAACGCCATGGCGGTCGGCGACGCCGCCCGCACCGCGTCGCCCACGAGCGGTGGCGGAATAGTGCCCGCAATCGTCTCGGGGCGGGCGGCGGCTCGCGCGATCTTGGAGGGCAAGCCGCAACGCTATAAAAGGTACATGTGGCGGCTCCGCCTCGAAAACTGGATCAGGCTGAAGTTCAGACGCTCCTTCCCCATGGACGACCAGTGGTTCGAGAGACTCGTGAGCAGGGCAAATGATTTAAATATCGAAAGCGCAACCATACCTACGGTAATAAGAAACCTGATGAAGATGAGGTGGTTGTGATGGCGGACGAGAAGAAGGATGTAGGTAGGCGCATTAGGAGGTTCGAAGAGCTCGAAATCGTGATACCAGAGAGGCCGGGTCCGAAGATGCTGGGGCTGACGCCGCTCATAGGGTGCGTGCGCCGCTCGCTCGGGCTGCCCGTGCTGCGCGACTACCTGCCGACGCTCATCGAGATCGAACCGCCGCTCATACTCAGAAAGCGCCGGTACTGAAGTGCGGGCCATGAGGTTGTCCCTGCGCTTTCCTCTCCTCAGGAGGAGGGCACCGTTACTTGAGGCTCTTTTTCCACAGATACGAGTAGGGAATGTTAAGGTTCCAGTGCCGCCCGCGGTTCTCAGGGAGACGCGGCGCATGCGGCGGAGCGGCGTCTCCGTCGGCGAGATCGTCGAGACGATTGCGAAGAGCGACTGGGCACAGTCGCTGGCGCGGGCGTTCTGCCTCCCCGAGCGGCAGTTCAATAAGCCCGACTCCGAGCTGACGCCGCAGGAGCGAGCCTGCATAAACACAGTCGCAAGGAGGCTCGCCGTGGAACTGCTTAAATACGGATAAAAGGGGGGTGAAAAATGGGCTATAACAATCCGGGCGTTAGGGATGGTACAGGCCCCTATAAATACTCGTACCGCCGCCGCGTCGAGCGTAAAAACTACGGGCGGCGGCGCGAGCGGGGCGAGCCGTGCCCGTACGCTGGGAGAGGTAAGTAGGATGCGCATCAGGATAGGCTTCAGCAGGACGCTGAAGCTAGCCGATGGCATGGAGTTGCGGGTACCGCTCAGGGTGTACGCTATTCTCAGGCAGGAAGAGAGGAAAAGGGGAGAAACAACGCTAGAAGAGCGTGTGCGCATTTTGGAGGAGATACCGTGGTCGCGAGAGTGGGCGATAGGCATGTGTAAGTTTGTTCACGGGGCTCGATGGGAAGAGATGAGCGTCGAAGAAAAACAAGAATGCATGAGGAACGTACTTCGCAACCTTGCGATTAAGATCTGGGGGGCAACGTAAAAAGTTCGGCTAAAACATGCAAGTTGTCAGCGTGAGGCTGAGCCAGGAAGAGCTGAAAATACTGGAAAAGATACAGAAAGAGGTGAATGCCAATCGATCTGAGGCGTTGAGGCTTTGCATACATCTCGTCGACATGTTTTTCATCAACAAAGACTTGAGGCTTGGCGAGGTCATTAGGCCGTTGGCGGAAATTTTTGAGATACGTCGTAATACGCACCACTAGTTTCTCCCACGAAAAGTATCCTTTCTGTGGATAAGCTTTATATGCGTAATACACCTATTTTTCCTTCGGTGAGGAAAAATGGTTGGCGCGAGAGGTGCTTTGACAGCATCATGGAAGGTAGTGTTCAAGCAGGTCGTCAGTACAGATCTTCAGGGAGTCGCGCAGCGCATCGTCGAAGCATACGAGAGGTGTATGAGAGAAGCGCAGGCAGAGGGTCCCGCAGAGTGCTTGAAGAGAGCAGCTAGGGAAGCGGGCTTGCCCGACGCGTACAGGCGAATTTACGCCGAGCACAGGGCTGAGCTGAAGGGTAAGACCGCTGCATTGTGGAATTTCATCCTCAGAGAAGTAGGGGATGCCCTGAAGAATGTCGTCAAGGGAAGGGTAGCTGCAGCGTACAGAGATTGCATGAGGCAAACAGGTGAAAGTGCTGCAGAATGCTTCAGGAGAGCAGCTAGGGAGGCTGAACTTGGCAAGCAGATCAAGCAAGTGTGGGACACCGTGATGGTCGAGATGCCTCCAGAGCTCTTCCTCCGCTGATGGGCGTTGAAGTCCTGCTGATAACGAAGAAGAACTGCCCACTCTGCGACCTAGCAAAGCAGGTGTGGGGCAAGTATCTGAACAATGGCATTAGGGAAGTGGATATCGACGACCTGCCCCCAGAGATAGACAGGCAGGTTTACGAGGGTGAGGAGAAAAAAAGGGTTCCGATGTTTGCAGTACTGCTCCACGATGGCAACGTGCTAATGACAGCAAGGGCTGTCCCGTCGCTAAAAGAGCTTGCAGAGGAACTCGCAAACGAGATCAGTGAAGACCTCATGGAAAAAATAAAGAAGTTGACTTGATTTTCATTTTTTCCATTCTTCCGTTGTTTTTTCCAAGATCTTTTGGGTTCTCTCCACGATTTCTTCGTCGACGACATCTCTGAACTCCGCCCTCGCCAGTGCGAGCATGATTCTCCTCGCGTGGACTGGCATTCTCGTGTCGCGTCGCAGCGGCGTGTCCTGGTACTTCCCGATGATTTCCTCGGCGAGCCACTGGGAAAACTCTCTGAGGCGACCATTATCGCTCACCGTGGGTCGTTGCTGCCGTGCGAGCGCGACCCACGCCGTGAGTTCCGAGCGCCCGCGGATGCTGTCGCCGTGAAGCAGCTTGTCGTGTACCAGGTCGACGAGGTCCTGACCCTCGAGCTCCGAAGAGCGGACCACGAGCGAGAACCTGGACACGAGCGGTGGATCCAAAGGAATGTCGGAGAGGGGATTCTCGCCGAAGACGCCGCCGTGCGGGTTCGCAAGCGCGACGAGTATGAACTTCGAGCGTATCCTTTCGTGGATCCGTCCGGTGTGCACGTCACACCGCCCGCTCGAGATCAGCTCGTATGTGTACTGCAAGTCTCTCGGCGGCGCCTTGTCGAACTCGTCGACGACCACGAGCTTGCCGTCCGCCTCCGCGAGGACGCCGAGCTCCCCGCTCGCGTAGTTCACGACGAGCCCCGCCCTCGTGACGTTCGCACCGACGGTGACGACGTCCTCGAGCTGCGAGATTATCTCCAGAGCCAGCGTCTTCGCCGTCCCCGGCGGTCCGATGACCAGCGTGTTCACAGGCTCGTCCGGCGTCGAGAACACGGAGCACGCGAGCGCCGCCTTCATCGCCTCGTTGCCCTTTATGTCGGCGAAGAACTCTTTGCAAAAGCCGTCGAAGCCCAGATCCTCGGCGAGCTTCTTCACCTCTTCCGGAGAGACTGCGACGCCCGTCCTGCGGCGCAACTCCGCAGCCTTCTGCGCCATCAGGATGGTACGCCACCTTGCCGCCGCCCTTTTCACACGCTCCCAGTCCTCGTCGGGCTTTATCCAAGAGGGC
>Ga0180300_10000133_pt1 | contig 28365 bp, 30 predicted proteins | sample GuaBasSediGuay15_FD_121798 | JGI IMG/M metagenome (GOLD analysis project Ga0180300, IMG submission 121798) | Subseafloor sediment microbial communities from Guaymas Basin, Gulf of California, Mexico - Guay15, Core 4569-2, 21-24 cm | ecosystem: Environmental > Aquatic > Marine > Hydrothermal...
ATAGAAAAGTTTATTATTTAGAAACACCTTCCTTTTCACCTTTTTACTTCTTCTCTTTTCCTGTTTTTATTAAAAATTTCACTTTTTCGCAAAAGTGAAATTTAATTTGTTGAAAATTTTGCCTAAAAAACTCTCAATACTGTATCTTACCCCTGCCCTTGCTGCTAAATTAATTACTGCTTTGAATTTGTAGGTTTTAAAGAGTTTTTTTAAGGAATTGTAGTTTTCAATGTCAATTTTATAGAAGATAAAGTTTTTGTAGGGTTTTAATAAATTCAATCTGTATTTTTTTAAAGAAACATCATAGTAATCATTGAGATTATCAACTCCCACTACTTCATAGCCTTTTTTTAACAATAATTCTGCCACTTTTTGGCCAATAAACCCTCCTGCGCCTGTTAAAAGAATTGCTCCTCTTCTCATCCCTTAATCTTCCTGCCTCTCTCTTTGTAGAGTCAAGGCTCAACCCTTCCAATCTTCTGTGAATCTAACTTCCTTTATTTTTTAAAAAACAGTAAATGTCTATGCGGCAGAAAGTCTATTCCTACTACTGACTTAACATAATAGATAACAAAGAAAACCGCTAAAAAAATAATGATAACTGTAATAATATTAAATTTTCTCTTCATCTCCTCTTAAGCTAATCTCTCCCCTAATAAGAAGATGTTATCTCTCGGTTACGGACCATAGTAATCATTAAATATCCCTGGGTTATATAGTTCCTGCCTACGCTATACTTTATTGTAGATAAAACCAGGAATTACAAATGCTCTATTGTTCAATATCACGCCCAGCAGGTTCGCCTTCTTCTGCTCCAGTAGTGCAATTGCACTCTTAACCACCTGCCTGCGGGTTTTGCCTTCGTTTACTACAAGGGCAACGCCGTCTGCATAAGAACAAAGCGCCAGCGCATCCTTGGAGTCCTTTAAGTTTGCCCCATCAATCAATACTATTTCATACCTTTCCCTAACTGTCTTAAGCAGTTCAGACATCCGATGCGACTCTAAAAGGGTTATCGGGTTAAGTTCAGCTTTGCCGGCTGTTAAAACATTCAGGTTAGAACCTATATCCTGAACTGCTCTTTCAAAAGAAGTCCTGCCCTCAAGAACATCGGCTAACCCCGAGTTATCGGAAATCTTAAACGCCTTATGCATGGAGGGATTTCTTAAGTTGGCGTCGATAATAAGCACTTTATGACCCTGTTTTTGGGATAGATGCTTTGCCAGATTAGCAACAATTGTGGTAGTTCCCTCTTTGGGCAAAGCAGAGGTTAATAAAAGAGATTTCAGGTTTTTATCCTTCATTAACAGATAGAGCTGGCCGGAAAGGTTATGCAGTAACTCTTTCCTGAATTTTTTCTTTCTGGGAATAGAACCTAAAAGGGGGATGTCCAGGAATGCCTCTATATCCTGAGGCGATTTAAAGGTCTGGTCGATGTATTCAAACATAAAGGCAAGCATCACTCCTAAAAACGAGCTCATTGCCAGGGCAAGAATAATTGTAAGGTGTTTGGAAGGCCCTGCCGGCTTAAGGGGTATCTGGGCCTGCTCTATAATTTTGACGCTTGCCGGGCCGATTGCCTCGATGTTTGACAGCGGTTTTCCGTTGAGGCTCTCTTTCATCTTTTCGATATTGTCTTTCATTTGTATTACAGAAAGATGCTTTTCACCATATTTCAGCTGCAGTTCTGCCAGTTGCTGTTCAAGGTCAAAGATAACATAGGAACGGCTGACAATATTAGCGATTATCGCTGCGCCGAGAGGGCTGAAATCGCTGACGCTGATGGTAAATAGATTGGTATCCCTTATCGGCTCTACCTTAATATTTTTCTTCAAATCCTCTACTGCCAGGCGGAAGCGAAAAGCCTTTTTCTGCTCTTCTGTCAATTGTGCCAGTTTTTTCTTAAACCTGCTCACCTGAAAATCTATTAGAGGTTTTTTAAGGTTAGAGCAGAATCTCTTTTCGTAGTCAAGGGGGCGCTCGTAAAGGCCGATTGCCCTAACAGCGCGTTCAATTACAGGGTTGGATTTGACAATCTCGCTCTGGGTAAGGACCACTTCCGCATTTTGAGACTTGAGCAAGTCCCTGTAATAAGGCGCCTCAACCTGCTTTTCTGCAGAAATAAGCATCTTTACCTGCGCCTGGTAAAGCGGCGTCTTAAGTTGCAGGCCGATAATGACAGTAGCCATCACGGTGACGAAGGTGGTGATGATTACCGCTTTGTGGCGGAATAACACTCGCAAATAATCACGTAATGTAGTGGTCTCTTGTAGCCCCATTTGTACCTCCCCGTTCCGATGGACGATGGATGGCCGCTCGCTTCCCTCGCTATGACGAGGGACGACTGCCTATCTCCCCCCTCCATCTTGTTTTTAATTATTTACAAAATGTTTCAACCTTCTGCCCCATTGTAAAAAGCATTGCAAATATATGCTCATACTTATCGTCTAATTTATCAAATATACCTTTATTGATATAATCACATCTCAAGGCAAACTCCAACCAAGTCTGTGTTTCTGCTGCTTCTTGCGCTGCATCTGAAAGTTTACGCCATCCTTCTGCAAGATTCGTACATACTGATCTAGAAGACCTGCGTGCTTGGCCAGTTAATGAATATGTTTCTTCTTTTGGAAACTGCTTTGATATTTCAAATATCTCCATTGCTGTTTCAAAAGCTAACTTATAGACCTCTAAATCCCTTACACTATTTATTCTTCTCGTCCCTCGTCCTTCGCCCTTCATCCCTCGCCCCTCAGAATATTCCTTCTGAAACAACGACGATGTCTTCCGGCTGGAGGATAATGTCTGCCTCTGAATCGCCATCCATAACCGCCCTAATGTTCACCTTAATTGTCTCATACCCGGGCCCATCTTTTTTGGGCCGTAACACCTTAACCCTGCTCGATGAACCAAATTTGGTAAAACCTCCAGCCATAGATATTGCTTTTAACACGGTAACTTTCTCTTTTATAAGATAGCTGCCGGGCCTAACTACTTCGCCATAGACAAAAAATTTTCTGCTGCGTGATTCTCTTAAGAAAACTGAGACTACCGGGTATTTCATATATCCCTCAGCTAATTTTGCCTGAATCTCATTCTGAATCTGGCTTAATGTCATCCCTTCTACCTGGACATTGCCGATATAGGGAAAAGATATTGAGCCATCCGGGGCTACAGCAACTGTAGTGATTAGCTTTTCGGGCTGGAGTATGCTTATCTCCAGAACATCGTCTATGCCCACGGTGTATTCGGACTGGGCCGGCTTTTCAGCCGAAACCGTCCCTTCTGCCCATATTAGCGGTGAAATCACCATTAAAAGAATCATTACCAACAACAAAAGTAAACGCTTCATAATCCCCTCCCCCTAGTTTAAATGTTCCGATGGATGATGGACGTCCGTTCGCTGCGCTTAGTTGGACGACGGACGATTCATCCCTCGTTCCTCGTGTTACTTGGCGCCGCGGGTGAATAACACAGCAGGTATGGTCTTAAGAAGAATCTTAAAGTCCAGCCCGAGCGACCAGTTATCAATGTATTCCAAATCAAGCCTTGCCCATTCGTCAAAATCAACTATCCTATTTCTTCCGTTTACCTGCCAGAGGCAGGTAATACCCGGGCGCATACTCAACCTTCTTCTCTGCCAGCTGTCATATTGCTGAACCTCTTTGGGTATGGGCGGCCTGGGGCCAACCAGGCTCATATCGCCCTTGAATACATTCCATAACTGCGGCAGTTCATCTATGCTGGTCTTTCTTAAGAATTTTCCTATTCTGGTCAAGCGGGGGTCATTCTCCATCTTAAAGACCGGGCCGTTCATCTCATTATACCGGAGAAGCTCATCAAGCCTTGCTTCCGCATCTTTAACCATTGTCCTGAACTTATACAGGGTAAAGGTTCTTCCGTTTAAGCTGCATCTTTTTTGCCTGAAAAATACCGGCCCTTCTGAGGTTGCCTTGATGATTATGGAAATAATTACAAAAAACGGCGCTAATATAAGAAGGGCAACTCCAGAAAAGACCAAATCAAACAGGCGTTTAATTAAAAGATGCCATAACTTATCCGGTGTGCTCTCAAAGGTAAGTAAGGGGAATCCATTTAAGTCGGTCTGCTTTGCTTTTGAGAATTTAAGGTCAAAATAGTCAACTGCCACGTGAACCCTTAGCCCCTCGGCTTCACAGAAATGCATTATCTCCTCTATCTTGTGCAACCATAAACGGGGCACAACAAAGACAACCTCATCTACTATATTATTGTGGATTATATCAGGCACATCTTTAAACGAACCGAGCACTTTATGACCCGCAACTACGCTTCCCACCTTGCTAACATCTTCATCCACAAGCCCGATAACCTTAAGGCCCCACTCTTCGTGTTTATGGACTACATCGATAAAACGCTGTGCCCTTTTGCCTGTGCCAATGATTAAGATACTTCGGAAGTTATAGCCTTTTTTGCGGATATGCCTGAAAAAGATAACCAGGGCAGCCTTTTCAAGACTAATAAGCAGTGTGGAAAAAGTGAATACGAAAATTATGAAAGCCCGGCTGATGTTCTGCAATTTGAAAAGATAGATATAACCGGAAAAGATAACAAAGCTAAAAAAGGCCGCCTTAAGGACAATAAACAAAAGTTCAGGCATGGGCCTTACCCGGAAAGAGGTATACATCCCGAAGAAATGAAGCAGCCCTCCCCATATAATAAGCAATACAGGCAAAAGGCTGATGTAGATACTTAAAGGATAAAGGTCCTGAATCCTATCCCAGAAAAAATATCCCAGGAAAAAAGACCCCGCTACTATACAGAGGTCAAAAAATATCATCAATCTTCTAAGTACTGTAATGTGTTCTTTTAACATAGTCTTTCTTAGAACTTTTTAATTTTCTTTAATGTGGCAAAATATTGTGCATCAGAACTCCATAGCCAGCCCTAAAAATATTTTATTCTTGGTGTATTCACGGGTATCTATTGTAGAATCTACATCTGAATAGGTATACCTTAAATTCCCTTTTAATTTTTTGCTCAAATCGTAAGTAAAGCCGACGCTTACTCCCCGAAGTTTATCTGTAATATTCGTTGTGATATATTCACCCTCGCCATAAAAGCCGGAAAGAGAACACCCTAACCTTTTGAATAGCCGCCTTGTAAAGGTGCCTGAAGTTTGCCAGTAATCGAAAAGGTCCTGCGTATAGGCATTGGTGTAATACCTTCTGGTGAATGAAATGCTTACGCGGCTATTTTCGTCAATATCGTTTGTAACAGAGGCCTGAATAAGCGGTTTGGCATAGTTTTTATCGTTGTAAGAATTGATAAAATCTATTCCTGCTTTGCCGTCAAAATAGAGTTGTCTGGTGAAATAGTGCCTTAAGCCCGGGGCGATTGTGTGTATTGTGGCATTGCCTCCGGGGTCAAAGTCTCTTCGGGAAAAATCGTAGGAAAACATCAAGATAGTAGTAGAGGCAAGAAAATAAGTTGCGTCCAGGCCTACCCTGTTTAGAGATGAGTCGCTTAAGTCCTCTCTGGATACCTCATCTATTTCACTGGCATATCTTGCGCTTATACTGAACTGTCTGGAAATGTCTTTTGTGTAAGCAAGATTAAACCTGTTTCTATAATAACTGTATCGTCCCCTTGTTATGCCAAAGGCCTCCTCAAAACTGCGAGGCTCATAGGTGTGGGTGAAAACATCTCTTAAGCTTATGCGGTCATATCTGGAAAACTCCTGTTGAAAGTTTAAGGTTAAATCCTCAGAGGTATTGTTAAAATTGTCATAATCGGCAAAGAATTGTTGAAATATGTTGGCTGTAAGCTCAAGGCTGCGGGTTTTCCCTTCGTATTTGACGCCTAAGCCAAAAGATAAATTTGTGATGAAATCTTCCTTTTCATTTTCGTGAACAAAGGTGATGTTGTCATCGTAGATTTCAGATACGCTTGCGCGCAGTTTCAGGTCTATGCCCTTATAATCAAAGGAATAGGCTTTGCCTGCTGACACAATCAATAGGGCAGCAAGGAAAAATATAAATAGGTTTTTTGAAATATGGGCCGTCTTCATCGCTCATTTTTGTATATTTTCAAGAAGATTTCTACCATTTGCGGGTCAAACTGTCGGGCAGCGTTTCTTTTTATCTCGCCTATGGCCTCTTTCTCAGACAAAGGCTTTCTATATGAATCCCTTGCCGTCATACAGGCAAAGGCCTCGGCCAAAGAGATAACTTTTGCCTCCGGACAGATTGCATCTTTCTTTAATCCATCGGGGTAACCTGCACCATCATATCTTTCATGATGTTGCCTGATTATTATAGATAATCTCTTAAATTGCCTGAGAGATTTTACAACCTCTTCGCCAAGTAAGGGGTGGGTTTTGATAATAGAATATTCTTTATTATTCAACTTAGTTTCTTTATTCAGGATGCTTTCGTCTATGCTCAGCATTCCTATATCATGAAGGAGCGAGGCCAAATGCAGTCTCTCCATCTGCTCAGAAGAAAACTTTAGCTTCTGCGCGATCTTTAAACTTATCTTGGCAACAGAATTGGCATGTCCACGGCAGAACTTTTGTCTTTTCTCTAAGAGATTAACAAGCCCCTTAAAGATTCCCAATAGGGTTTTATCTTTTAAAGCATCTGACGGCACTGGCGGTGCACCTGCGTCTATCATCTTAAATAAATCGTCTTTACGAATACGATGGTGGCCGCCGGGGGTCTTCAAGGTTTTTATTCTGCCGGAATAGATAAATTTCTTCAGGGTGGAAAGGCTGATATTTAAGAAATGCGCTGCCTGCCTGGATGTCAGAAAATTATCACTATCTCTTTTATTTTCCATTTCTATACCTACCCCTCCTACCTATGAAATTTATATAAAACCATATAAAATTGCATAAAGCGAATTGTACGTTGTTTGCTAACACTTGTCAAGGATTTTCTCTCTGAAGCGTTATATTAACTGGGCCTATTTTTAAAAGCAAATCTTACCCAATCTCTCTCTTTTATAGAGATGCCGGCTAATTCCAGGGGAGATTTCCCATTTTATATTGATGATTATCCCTACAGTCAGTCTTAGTGTAAGATTTAGCAGGGTATTTAGAGAGGGATTTTCCAGAGAAAGTCCGATTTGAAGGAATAGCAAGATAAGGCTTAAGTTTTAGAAGGGTGCTGTAGACGATTCTGGGGTGGTTTTCTTGTGAGGCATTGCCAAAGAATAAAAAAAGGCGTCCACTTACCAAAAAGTCTTTATAGGCAGGTAAAGGAGGTAAGGGACGCCATGAATACAATAACTCTGGAATTCAAAGCTGCCAAGGTAAAAATACCGACAGAAGGCTTAACCTTTGAGGCTCTGGAAGAAATGGTTTTTGGCATAAGGCAACATAACTTTGACAAATAAGAAATTGTATGCTAAACTTGATTTTGTTAAAAAACCAGAATGGATACACGTAAACTTAAAAAATTTATAAAACTCCACTGGATAAAGCTTACCCTCCTAATAATAGGAGGAGCCCTCCTTATCTTAGTTATATATATGGTAATTCTGGGGATAAGGTCTTTTATCACCTTAGAATCCTTCTACAAGAAAATGACCCTGGCAGGAATCCCCATCCAGCTTCTTTTCAGTATTGTAACTGCCTTTATCTTTGCTACAATTTATACTTTTATGTGGATACATATGATTTACGGAGGAGGCCTAGCCAAATTAGGCCAGAAGAAGATAAAATCTACCCAGGTAAATGTAAAGTGGAAAGATGTAGTGGGTATGGAGTCAGTAAAAAAAGAAGTAGCTGAAGTAGTAAACTTAATAAAAGATAGAGCCCATCTAAGAAAAATTGGCGGTAAAATCATAAAAGGAGTTCTAATGGTGGGGCCTCCCGGCTGCGGGAAGACTTATTTAGCTAAAGCCATTGCCACTGAAACCGGCCTCCCCTTCTTAGCTGCAGTAGGAAGTGAATTTATAGGGATGTTTGTAGGACAGGGAGCAGCCCGGATGAAAAATCTTTTTAAAGAAGCCAGAACTTTGGCTGAACTTCAGGGAGGGTGTATCATATTTATTGACGAAATAGACAGCATTGCCCGGCCCCGGGTAGGAATAACTGGTTTAGGAGGGGGCATCTCTTACAATGCCACCATAAATCAGCTTCTAACTGAATTAGATGGTCTGCGTCAGGAAGAAAATAATATCGTAGTAATTGGTGCCACTAATGTAAGAGAAGATGAATTAGACCCGGCTTTAATGCGGGCAGGAAGGTTTGATAGGAAAATATATGTGGGGAAACCAGGTTTAGAAGACAGAAGAAAACTCTTTGAATACTATCTTAAAAAAACAAGTTATGAGGCTTCTGTAGACTGTTCAATATTAGCCAGAAAGACTGTAGGGTTCTCTCCTGCAGATATTGCCAATATGGTAAGAGAAGCTTCTTTAATTGCGGTAAGAAACCAGAGAGAAAAAATAACTTACAAGGACTTATCTGAAGCCTACGATAGAGTGGTATTTGGCCTAAAATCAGGGATAACTCTATCAGAAAGAGAAAAAGTCTGGACTGCTTATCATGAGGCTGGCCACGCCATAATTGCCTATCTTACTCATCCTACTGACGATGTAATAAAAGCTTCAATTATCCCAAGAAAGGGATATTTAGGGTATGTAGGCCACACACCCTCTGAAGAAATCCATGCCCCCCATAAAGAATGGTTCCTGGCGAATATTAAAACGAATTTGGGCAGTTTCGTAGCCGAAAAACTTAAATTTGGAACAACTACAGCAGGAGTAGAAAGTGACTTTACTAATGCTCTTCAATTTGCTCATAATATGGTCTGGCGCTGGGGGATGGGAGAATCAGGCCTTTTAGGAAATTTTTATGGTTTAAGCAGGTATACTCCTTGGGGAGGAGGAATGTCTCTAAATATCTCAGAGAAGACTAAAGAAAAGCTGGATGAAGACGTTCAGAAAATAATGAATAAATGTCTAAAGGAAGTAGAAGAAATCTTAACTCGGGAAAGAGAACTCTTAGAATACTTTGCTCAGGAACTCCTCAAAAAGGAAGAATTAGAATACGATGAGATTATAGAGATATTTAAAAAGTATGGTAAGGAAAAACCTAAAGATATTCTTCCTACTTAGCCTCCTTATACTTTTTTCTTCCTGTTTAGATATTGAACCTACCTACCAGAGAAAGAATATAGAAAGCGCTATCAAAAATCTATGCAAAGAAGAATATAATCTAAAAGTAGAAGTTGAAGAGGCAGAAGACACTATCTGGATATACGCCCCTTTTAATAACTTAATCGATGAAAAGGGAGAATTAGACAGAAAAGTTACTGAAGAAATTGGAGATATAATCCTCTCTTTACAGAGAGTTATTTTAAGTATTGATAAACCTCCTAAGTTTTATATTTTTGTAGCTTCAGATATTAAAAAGACAGGAGCAGACTTAATCCTGATAGGTTTTATCCCTGACTTGGTAAAGTTTCAATTGCGATTTATCTCCCGGGGCGAGTTTCTCCAGAGACGTTATCTTAACTTCGGAATTAATCCTCAGGCTTTGGGAGATGAAAAAGGTTATCATATTAAGAAATTTAATTTAGACTTAGAACACTTTACAGCCTTGATAATAGGGCAACAAATAAGGAGAGTCTTTACATCTCCTGAATATAAGGAATATTTTGAGGTAAAAACAGCTGAAGCTGGATTTAATTCTCAGACTAAAGAATTCACTATCCTCATAGATATAGAGAAGAAAAAATATAAACCCCATCTCCCTAAGCCTTTTGAAGAAGCCTTAAAGACAGCTCAGTATTATATCTGCAAAGTCTATAAATTAAAGAATTTCAACTCTCTGCGGATAGAAGATTTAGACTCAGGGAAAATTAAAGTTCTCAGCAAAAAAGCCCTACAGGAACTATCCTTTGACTAAAAGAAATAAACTAAGCTTTAATCTCTACTTTTCTTCCCTTTATCTTTAATCTTTTCTCTGAAAATAACTTTACTGCTAAAGGATAAAGCCTGTGTTCTAATTTATGGATTCTCTCTTCTAAGGATTGTAAACTCTCCTTCTCTCTTATTTTTAAAGCCTCTTGTAAAATTATTGGGCCGGTGTCTACTCCCTCGTCAACAAAGTGAACTGTAATTCCGGTAACTTTTACTCCGTAGTTATAAGCCCTCTCTATAGCGCCTACTCCTTTAAAAGAAGGCAAAATTGCAGGATGGATATTTAAAATTCTATTTTTAAAAGCTTTAACAAAATAAGGGGTAATTATCCGCATAAATCCGGCTAAAACCACTAAATTTATCTTTTCTTTTTTTAAAATCCTTACTACTTCTCTATCAAAATCTTGGCGACTCTTAAAATTTCTGGGGTCTATAAAAATGTCTTTAACTGCGAATTTTTTAGCCCGCTCTCTTACTCCGGCATTTTCTTTATCAGTGATTAAGAGTTTTAATTTTGCTCTTATAAAACCCCTCTTTACTGCCTTAGCTATTGCCTCAAAATTGGTTCCTCTTCCTGAAGCTAAAACCGCTATATTCATTCCTCCCCCTTTCCTACTACCTGGCAAAAAACTCTCTTTCTTAGCCGATAATTTAAAAAAAAGAAATAGATTAATAAAATACTTATACTTAGCAAGAAACTCAAAAATACCCCTGAATTTTTAAAAAAGACAAGAGCTAAAATAAATAAAAGAGAAGGGATAAGAAAAGTTAGTATAGTCAACAGGAAGAAAGAACTCCTCCTTATCCTCAATTCTACTTCTTCTCCTATTTTAAAATCTCCCTTAGCTTTAATAGTCAGTTTACCCTGGCCTATCTTACAAAAAAAATTCCCACAGCCCTCACAACCCCCTTCCCTTTCAAAACCCAATACTAACTTATTACCTTCTTTAGCAATTACTTTGGCTTTCTTTTTAAGCATCTTTAATTTTGGTAAAGCCAGCAGGCTACTTTTCTATCCTCCTTTAAAAATAAAGGAGGCTGATTTTGACAAATATTCATCTTAAAAATACACCTGTTTTTAAAAATACAGCCTTCATCTGAAAAATCTTCTTCTTCTAAACCCAAAGAAAAATCTCTTTTGGCTGAACTCACTAAGAGCTGAGAATAAGGGTGTAAAGGTTTTTTAAGAACATCAGGAGTTGAGCCTTCTTCTACTACTTTTCCCTTATAGATTACTAATAAATCCTCAGTTATGTAAGAAAGAAGGCCTAAATCGTGGGAGATAAAAATATAATTCATCTTAAGCGTTTGCTTTATCTTTAAGAGGTTATCTATTATCTTCTTAGAAACTACTACATCTAAGTTAGAAGTAGGCTCGTCTAAAATTAAAACTGAAGGGCAAGAAGCTAAAGCTCTGGCTATGGCTACTCTTTGACACTGACCTCCGCTAAGCTGAGAAGGTAACCTGTCTATCAAAGAAAAAGGAAGTTCTACCAGAGAAAATATCCTCTCTAATTCTCCTTTTTGAGAACTTAAACCCTGATAGTAAAGAACTTCTTTTAACGCTCTTCCTATTCTCATTTTAGGGTTTAAGGAAGTGTAAGGATTTTGAAAGATAAGCTGGATTTTTCCTTTTTCTAATAAATTACCCTGGTAAATTAAATTGCCTTCCGAAGGTTTAATCAGACCCACCAATATCTTAGCTAAGGTAGATTTGCCTGAACCACTTTCTCCAGCAATCCCTAATATCCGCTCTTCTGGCAAAAGAAAACTCACCTTATTTAAAGCTTTTATAAAAAAAGTCTGCCAGCCTCTTTTTAATTTAAAGGTCTTAGAAATAGCTTCTCCTTTTATAAGAAAGCCCTTGCTCATAATTTAAAAACTGAATTTAGAAGTTGCCGGGTGTATTCAGTTTGAGGATTCCTAAAAATATTTTCAGTTTCTCCTTCTTCTATAATTCTTCCCCGATGAAGAATAGCTAACTTTTTAGAGAACTTTTCCACTAAACTTAAATCATGGGTTACAAAAAGGATAGAGAAACCCAACTCCTCTTGTTTAGCTTTAAGTAATTTAAGAATCTGAAGTTGAACAGTTAAATCCAAGTTGGAGGTGGGTTCATCACAAATTAAAAGACAAGGCTCAGAAGCTAAAGCCATAGCAATCATTACTCTCTGGGCTTCTCCCCCACTTATCTGGTGAGGAAAACTTAAATAAATTCTTTGAGGATTCTTAAAGCCCACACTCTTTAAAAGCTCTAAACTCTTTAAGTAAGCAGGCTTCTTACTAAATTTTTTATGGTAGATTAAAACTTCGTCTATCTGATAACCTATTCTTAAAAAAGGGTTCAAAGAAGCTAAACTTTCCTGAAAGATATAAGAAATTTTTGTTCCTCTGATTTTTCTTAATTCTTCTCCTGAAAGATTTAAAAGATTTATCTTTTTGTCAGAGAGATAAAAATTCACTTCTCCCGAATAATAAGCATCTTTAGGTAAAAGTTTAGTAAAAGAGAGACAGAGTAAAGTCTTGCCTTCACCCGACTCCCCCACTAAGGAGAAGACTTCACCTTTATTTATATTAAAACTTACCCCTTCTAAAACAGGCTTTTTGGAAAAACCCAGCCTTAAATCCTTTACCTCTAAGATAACTCCCATAGTTTTACTTAAGTTCTTCTCTTATGGCTTCACCTAAAAGATTAAACCCTAAAACTGTAATAAGAATACATAACCCCGGGAAAAAAGTAATCCAGGGAGCTACTCCTAAAGTAGACTTTGCTTCCATTAAAATATTACCCCAGGAAGGCGTAGGAGGCTGAACTCCCAGGCCTAAGAAACTTAAAGAACTCTCCACCAATATTGCTGAAGCTATACCTAAAGTAGCATTAACCAATACCGGAGATAAGGCATTAGGGATTAAGTGTTTTAAAATTATCGTGGGAGTAGGAATTTTCAAGATTTTCAAGGCTAAAATAAAGTTTTCTTCTTTCAAAGAAAGAATCTCAGCTCTAATCAGGCGGGCAGGCCCCATCCAGCTAGTCAAACCAATTATTACCATAATAAGGTAGATTGAAGGCTTAGCCAAGAGTGCTACTAAACTTAAAATCAAAAAGAAAGAAGGGAAACAAAGCATAATATCAGTAAATCTCATAATAACTGCATCTATTATCCCTCCAAAGAAACCAGCTATTGAACCTAAAATTATCCCAATAATTACCGCTATCCCCACAGCTACAAATCCTACAGATAAAGATATCCTTGCTCCATATACTATCCGGGAAAATAAATCTCTTCCTAAAGAATCCGTGCCTAATAAGTGTTCTGGGCCGGGAGGCAATAACGCTTCTTCAATATTCAGGGAAATAGGCTCATATTTAACAATAAAGGGAGCCAACAATGCCAAAGAAGACATAAATAAAACAATCAATAAACCTGACAAACCTAACTTATTTTTTAAAATTCTCTTAATCATATCCTTTTAGCAGCCTAATTTCTTACTTACTATATTTAATCCGAGGGTCAGCCCAGGTATAAGCTAAGTCAGCCAAGAAATTTCCTAAAAGAGTAAGAAAAGCTCCGATAACTAAAAGCCCCATAATCAAGGGGTAATCTCTCATCATTACCCCCTCATAAAAAAGTCTACCCATCCCCGGAATAGAAAAGATAGTCTCAAAAATAACACTTCCTCCCAAAAGCCCGGGGACAGAAAGTCCTAAGATAGTAATTACCGGGAGAAAGACTGGCTTTAAGGCGTGCTTATAGATTATCTGAGAAGAAGGAAGCCCCTTAGCAAAAGCTGCGCGAATATATTCCTTATCTAAAACTTCTAAGAATTTTTCCCGGCTATAACGCGATAACCCTGCTAATGACCCGAAACTGGCCACTAAAACTGGAAGGCTTATATGCCATAAAAAATCTAAGGCTTTTTTATACCAGGGAAAATATTCAAAATCTATAGAAGTTATCCCCGAAATGGGAAACCAGCCTAATTTTACCCCTAAAAACTGCATAGATAAAAGAGCTAACCAGAAAGAAGGTGTAGCAAACCCAATAAAAACAAAAAGAGTAGTAAATCTATCAAAGAAACTTCCCTTTTTCCACCCTGAATATAACCCTAAAGGTATAGCAGTAAAGAAAATTACCAATAAAGAGAGAATATTTATAGTTAAGGTTACTGGAAGCCTCTCTAAAATTTTAGAGGAAACTTTTCTTCCATCAACTAAAGAGTAGCCAAAATCAAACTTTAAGATATCTTTAAGCCAGTTAAAGTACTGAATGTGGACAGGTTTATCTAAGCCATAGAGTTTATTTAACTTTTCTCTTGCCTCCAGACTTATCTTAGGATTAAACAGAGAAATACTGGTAGGACTTCCCGGAGCAAGGTGAATAACCAAAAAAGAAACAAAACTTATCCCTATTAACAAAGGGACCATATTTACCAGACGCTTAATTATATATCTCAGCATCTTAACCTTTAAATTCTATTTTGTATTTCTGTTCCTTCAAAGGTACCCACCAATCAATAAAATTATACCAATACCCGCCCTTAGCTGGCTTCACCCCCCTAAATCTTTGATGAAGACAGGATAAACTATTAGGGATATATATAAACATATAAGGCTGGTCCTCATAGATAAGCCTGTTTATTCTCTGATAAAGTTGTTTTCTTTTCTGGCGGTCAAAAGTTTTCCGGGCCTCTACTAATAGTTTATCTACCTCAGGATTATTATAACCTACAAAATTAAAATCAGAAGGAGAAGTTTTTGAAGAATGGAAAATATCATAAATGTCAGGGTCCCGGGATAAGCTCCAGCCTAATAAAACCGTTTCAAACTTTCTCTTTCTTATAATCTCATCGATAAATACTGACCATTCCACCACTTTAATCTCTACCTTTATCCCAATATTTCTAAGCTGAGCCTGAATAATTTCAGCAACTCTCTGTCTTTCTAAATTCCCCTGGTTAGTAATTATAGTAAATTTAAAGGGCTCCCCTTTTCTTTCTAAAAACCCGTCACCATCCTCATCTTTAAATCCCGCCTCAAAAAGCAAAGTTTTAGCTTTTTCAGGAGAAAATTCTGCTGGTTTAAACCCAGGGTCATAAGCCCAACTTTCGGGAGTAAAAGGGCCGGTAGAAACTTTTCCCTCTCCTAAGAGTACAGCCTTTATTATTTCTTCTTTATTCACGGCGTAATTTAAAGCCTGTCTTACCTTTTTATCTTTAAAGAGAGGGTTGTTCAAATTATAACCTAAATATAGAAAACTATTAGAAGGATAGCGGAATTTAATATAGTTTTTCTTAAATTGAGGAGCCTGGCTATGCTTTAAAAATTGAAGAGGGGTAAGCCCAGAACTGTCTACACCTTGCGCTAATACTTCTAAAAATAAGGTAGCAGTATCCGGAATAATCCTGAAAATAACTCTATCTATATTAGGCCTTTTTTCAAAATAATCCTCATTAACAACTAACTCAATCTTTTCCTGGGCTATCCATTTTTTAAATTTGTAAGGGCCTGTGCCAATGGGGTTCCTGGAAAATTTAGAGCTTAAAAGATTCTCTTCTTTTTCTAAGATATGCTTGGGAATAATCCCCATAGTCCAGCTAGCTAAACCTGGAGAAAAAGGTTCTTTATAGGTTATCTTTACAGTGTATCTATCCAAAATTTCTAAATTTTCAATCCTCTCAAAATCTCCACTATAAGGAGTAGGGGTGTTAGGGTCAATTAATTTTTTATAGGTAAACTCTACATCGTAAGCTGAGAACTCTTTCCCATCGTGCCAAAGAACCCCTTTTCTCAAATGAAAGATTATAACTTTTCCCTCTTCTTCTGTCTGCCAGGTTTGGGCTAAATCTCCTACTAAATTTAGATTCTTATCATATTTAAGAAGCCCGTTAAAAATAAAAGAGCATACCTCTGCTGAGGCTGAATCTGAAGCTAAGATAGGAATTAAAACTCGGGGAGAAGCAATACTCCCAATAATAATGGCGTCTCCTCTATCCTGGGGAAAGACTAAATAAGGAAGAAAAGAAAAAATGAAGAAAAAAAAATTCTTCACTGATTTTTATTCTTCAGAGGATTGAGAACTTTTTTCTTCTGTTTTCTCTTTAACCTGGGAAGATTCTTTCTTTTTCTCAGGGGAAACCGGCTTCTCTTTGGATTCTGTTACCTTTTCTTCAAACTTCTTTTTTTGAAGTAAGGATTTGTCTCTCTCTTTAGAGAGGAAGGCTAAACTGGTAGAAGTTATAAAAAAAAGAACAGCTAAAGTAGTTGTAGTTTTTACTAAAAAAGAAGAAGTCTTCGTGCCAAATAAGGACTCAGCCCCGGCTAAAGCTTCCACTAAACCTCCGCCTCTTCCTCTCTGAACAAGGATTGTTATTACCAGGAGAAGGCTCACTATTATATGTAAGGCTAAGACTAAATTATACATTTTAGGCGTTTATAGACTTTTCTACAATCAGAGAAAATGCCTCTAATTTAAGAGAGGCTCCACCTACTAAAGCTCCGTCGATATCTTTTTGAGAAATTAAGCCTTCTATATTCTCAGGGTTTACGCTACCTCCATAAAGAATTAATATATTCTGAGCCAATTCTTTTGAATAAAGTTTTTCTAAAAGTTCTCTTATAAACTGGTGAACTTCCTGAGCTTGAGAAGGAGAAGCAACCTTTCCGGTGCCAATTGCCCAGACTGGTTCGTAGGCTATGATTACTCTTAAAGCTAAATCTTCAGATATATCTTTAAAAGCGCCTTTTATCTGGCCTTCTACAATCTTGAAAGTGCAGCCTTTCTCTCTTTCTTCTAAAGTCTCTCCTACACAAACAATAGGAGTTAAGTCAAAAGACAAGGCGGATTTTAATTTTTTATTTACAATCTCGTTAGTCTCAGAAAAATACTTCCTTCTTTCTGAATGTCCAATTATCACAAAACTACAACCTACATCTTTAAGCATCTTCGCAGATATCTCTCCGGTAAAAGCACCTTCTTCCTCCCAGAACAAGTTTTGTGCCCCTAATTTTATAGAAGATTTCTCAATTATTCTCTTAACTTCACTTAAAGCAGTAAAAGGAGGAAAAATAGCCACACACCCTTCAGAAAAAGGTCTTCCTACCCTCTCTGCCAATCCCTGGGCTAAACTTTTAGCCTCCTCTATTGTCTTATGCATCTTCCAGTTCCCGGCAATTACCTTTATCCTCATCTCTCTAACTTTATTTTATTTTCAAAACATTTTGTCAAGTTACGGCTTTAACTTGACACTTTCTTTTGAAAAGGTTTTGTCAAGTTAGGGGGTTTTCTCAGGAATAGCTGAAATACCTGGCAATTCTTTACCCTCTAAAAACTCTAAAGATGCTCCTCCACCAGTAGAAACCCAAGAAAGTTTATCAGCCACTCCAAATTTTTTAGCTGCACTTGCTGAATCTCCTCCCCCTACTACTACTAAAGCTTCTCTTTGGGCTAAAAATTCGGCTATTTCCCGGGTGCCTTGAGAATATTCGGGGTTTTCAAAAATTCCTAAAGGACCGTTCCAGAGAACAGTCTTAGCCTGAGAGATTACCTGTTTATACTTCTCTATAGTTTTAGGGCCGATATCTACACCTTTAAACCCCTCAGGAATATCCACAGATTGGATAATCTTTTTGGTTTGAGGTTTTTCTATATCTTCCACACATAAGTGGTCAAGAGGAAGAAAAATCTCTGCTTGCTTCTCCTTTGCCTTATTAAGAATATCTTTAGCTAACTCCAATTTGTCTTCTTCAACCCGAGAAGCACCTACTTCTATACCCTGAGACTTCAAAAAAGTATAAGCCATTGCTCCGCCGATTAGAATCTTATCTACTTTCTCTAACAAATTCTCCACTACCCCTATTTTATCAGAAACCTTTGCTCCTCCCAAAATAGCTATAAAAGGTTTTTGAGGAGTTTGAGAAACCTTACTCAAATAATTCATCTCTTTCTCCATCAGAAAACCTATACAAGAAGGCAGAAACTTAGCAATAATTGCCGTAGAAGCATGAGCTCGGTGAGCTGTCCCAAAAGCATCATTTACATAGATATCAGCTAAACTGGCTAATTCTTGGGCAAAGCTCTCATCACCAGCTTCCTCCTGAGGATAAAACCTTAGATTCTCTAAAAGGATTACCCTTTTATCAGTATTTTCAATAGCTTCTTTTACCTTTTCTCCCCTACAATCACCTAATTTCTCAACCTCCTCACCTAAAAGTTCCGAAAGCCTCCCTGCCACCGGACCCATTCTTAACTCTTCAACAACCTTCCCCTTAGGTCTTCCTAAATGGCTCATTAAGATTAATTTCTTTACGCCTTTATCTAAAAGATATTTTATTGTCTCTAAAGCTGAAATTATTCGGGAATCATCTTCAACTTTGCCTTCTTTCAAAGGAACGTTAAAATCTACCCTCATTATAACTCTTTTATCTTTAAAATCAAAATCTCTGACTGTAAGCTTAGCCATCCCTTCCTCCCCTTTTAAGACCTATCAGCTATGAATTATGAATAATTTATAACCCTTTAGAAGCAATGTATTCAATCAACTCTACCACTCTTAAAGAGTAAGCCCACTCATTATCATACCAGCCTAAAACTTTTATTAAATTACCTTCTACTACTCGAGTCAATTCCGCATCAAATATACAGGAATAAGGATTACCCACAAAATCCTTAGATACTAAAGGCTGTTCATTGTAAAGAAGAATTCCTTTAAGATAAGTTTGAGAAGCCTGTTTAAACAAATTATTTACTTCCTCTACTGAAGCAGACTTTTCTACGTTTACAGTTAAATCAGTAATAGAAACTGTAGGGGTAGGCACCCTTATAGCTAAACCATCTAATCTTCCTTTAAGTTCGGGAATAACCAAACCAATAGCCTTGGCAGCTCCAGTAGTTGTAGGTATCATTGATAAAGCAGCGGACCTAGCCCTTCTCAAGTCCTTATGAGGCAAGTCTAAAATCCTTTGGTCATTAGTGTAAGAGTGGACAGTAGTCATTAAACCCTTAGTTATTTTTAGATTGTCATTTAAAACTTTAACCATAGGAGCTAAACAATTAGTAGTACAAGAAGCATTAGAGATAATGTGATGGTTTTTAGGGTCATACTTATCCTGATTTACCCCTAAAACAATAGTAATATCGTCTCCTTTGGCCGGAGCTGAGATTATAACTTTTTTAGCTCCTCCTTTTTCTAAATGGGCAATAGCTTTTTCTCTTTCTCTAAAGACTCCTGTAGACTCTACCACTACCTCTACACCTAAATTTTTCCAGGGAATATCTCCGGGAGATTTACAACTTAAAACCTTTATTTCTTTCTCTCCTACAGAGATAGCTCCTTCTTTAGCCTGCACTTCTTCAGATAAAATTCCGAAATTTGAGTCGTACTTTAAAAGATGGGCTAATACCTTCGTAGGAACCGGCAAATCATTTACTGCAATAAACTCAATATTAGGATTATTTAACCCTGCCCTAAAAACTAACCTTCCGATTCTGCCAAAACCATTAATACCTACTTTTACTGCCATCTTTCACCTCCTATTTTAACTACATTTCTCCTTTCAAAAATTTAGCTGCTACTTCCGGAGGAGTCCCTACTACATAAAAACCTGAGCCCCATTCAAAACCGGCGGTTCTACTCAACTTAGGCATAATCTCGATATGCCAGTGATAACCTAAAGGTTCTTCACTGTTTACTGGAGAAGTATGAATAATATAATTGTAAGGGGGGCTAAACAAGACTCTTCTTATTTTGAAGATTACCTCCTTTAAAATCTTAGCCAAGTAAGGGATTTCCTCATCTTTTATATCCATAAACTGGGTTCTATGTTCTTTAGGAAGAATCCAGGTCTCAAAAGAAAACCTGGCAGATAAAGGAGAAAGAGCAATAAACTTCTCATTTTCAGTTATAATTCTTTCTCTATCGTTGGTTAATTCCTGAGATATTATATCACAAAATATACACCTCTCATGATAACTTATATAGCGGGTAGAACCCCTTATTTCTTCAGAAACATTTTTAGGTACCATCGGTAAAGCTATAAGTTGAGAATGCCCGTGTTCTAAAGAAGCTCCTGCGGATAATCCCACATTTTTAAAGATTAAAATATATTTAAACCTTCTGTCTTTGACTAAATCCTGGCTCCGGGAACGATAAGCCTTTATCAGAAATTGCACTTCTTCATCTTCTAATTCGTCTAAGCCTTTATAATGGTAAGGGCTATCAATAATAACCTCGTGAGCCCCAATCCCGTTGGACATATCATATAACCTGAGGCCTCTCTTATTTAAATCTCCTTCAATCCTTAAGGCCGGGTATTTATTAGGCACAACCCTTACTTTCCAACCCGGGGTATTGGGTTTACCCCCATCTAACCTTATTGCCTCTATCTCCGGAGGAGTTAAATTTTCATTGCCATAGCAGAAAGGGCACCCCTCTTCACCCTTCCATTTATGAGGCTCAATATGAAAATCAGAAGGATAAAGGGGAGATTCTATATTTACTATCACCCACCTTCCAGTAATGGGGTCTCTTCTTAATTCCGGCATTATTTATCACCTCTAAGATACTTTGCTGCTTCTTCCGGAGGAGTAGGGCAGATGTAAAATCCTGTGCCCCACTCAAAACCAGCCACCCGGGTAAGCCGGGGAATAATCTCAATATGCCAGTGATAATCTTCCTCAATAGTAGTCCAGTAGCCCCGGTGCTCCCTTCTAAAAGGAGCGGTGTGGATAACATAATTATAAGGGGGATCGTTAAGTAAATTCTTAATTCTTAAAAGAATCTCTTTTAAAACTGAGGCTAAATTTTTCTTTTCCTCGGGAGTCAGCTTATAAAAATCCGGAGAATGTTTTTTAGGAAAAATCCAGACTTCAAAAGGAAAACGGGGAGCAAAAGGCGCAATTGCCAATATCCCATCTTTATCTAAAATAACCCTCTCTCCTAAATCCAGTTCTTCCCTAATAATATCGCAGAAGATACAGCGTTCGTGATAATCGTAATACCTTTTTGAACCTTCCAGCTCCTCTTTTACTCTCTTTAGATTCACCGGAGTAGCAATTATCTGAGACCGAGCATGTTTTACTCTGCCTCCTCCGGCCTCCCAACCATAATTCTTAAATATTAAAACGTACTTTATCTTATCATCTCTACTCAAAAAATTTATTCTCTCTACATAAGCAGTAAGAATATCTTCAATTTGAGAAACTTCTAAATCGCACATATTAGCTATGTGCTGGGGAGTTTCTACCACTACTTCGTGAGAACCTCGGGCCCCAATAAGGTCATAAAGGCCTATCCCCTTCCTCCATAATTCGGCATCTAACCTTAAAAAAGGAGCAATACTGGGGACAACCCTTACTTTCCAACCCGGCTTATTAGGAGAACTTCCTTCTTTTCTTATAGCGAAAATCTCTTCGGGAGTATGGTCTTCTCTGCCTTCACAAAAAGGACATTCTCCTTCTACTGGCCCGCTCTGGACAGTCTTAAAATCATGAGGCCGTTTAGCTCTCTCCGTAGAGATTATTACCCATCTCCCAATAATTGGGTCTTTTCTTAACTCCGGCATATCTTAAAAATTAGGCTAATTTTCTAAATAAGTTGAAAAGATATTATAACAACAATTATTTCTCTTGCAAGAGTTTTATTACCTTAACCGGGCACTTCTCTGCAACCTTAACAACTTCTTCGGGAGGTGTGGTTTTTAATCTTGAATAATCTATCTTAGCTAACCCTTCTTCCAGATAAAAAGGACTGTTCTTTATAAGCTTAGCACAAAGCCCACAACCAATACAGCCTTTAGAGCAAACCTTCTTAGTAGAGGCTGCCTTCTCCTGATTACTGCAACCCACATAAACTTTATCTTCTTTATCTATTAGCTTAAGTATACCCCGGGGGCAAGCTTCTACACACTTCCCGCAACCAATACATTTCTTATAATCTACTATAACCTTGCCTTTCTCTACTTTCAAAGCCTGAGTAGGGCAAACCTCTACACAATCGCCAAAACCTAAACATCCGTATCTACAATCAATATTAGCTAAACTTATGTTAGCCAAAAAACAAGTTTCCGGGCCTCTGTATTCAAAAGAAGAATATTTTTCACCTTTCTCAGCTAAACATAAAACTACGACTTTTTTAGAAGAAAAACTTTTCCCCTCTATACCTAAAACTTTAGCTAACCTTTTATTTACTTCTTCTCCTCCCGGAAGACACCCTCCAAAAATATTATTTTCCTTAACCACAGCCTGGGCAAAATCTCTACAGCCTTTAAACCCACAAGCTCCACAATTTATCCCGGGAAGAAGAGCCAAAACCTCTTCTATTTTAGAGTCTTCTTCTACTCTTAATCTCTTGTCTAAAATAGAAAGAATCAACCCAAAAGCAAAAGCTATACCTCCTAAACTAAATAGAGAAATTAGGAGCTTGTCCATATCTTAAGAACTGATTAAGCCTGAAAACCCCATAAAAGCTAAAGCTAATATCCCTGCGGTTATCAGAGTAATGCCTGCTCCTTTAAGAGCTTGGGGGATATCCGAAAATTTAAGCTCTTCTCTAATGCCAGCCATCATTACTAAAACTAAACTAAATCCTAAACCAGAAGAAAAACCAAAAACCACACTTTGAATAAAATTATAATCTCTTATTACCATAAACAAGACTAAACCTAAGATAGCGCAGTTAGTAGTAATCAAAGGAAGATATATTCCTAAGGACTGATACAAAGAAGGTGAATACTTTCTTATAAACATCTCCACCATCTGGACTAACGAAGCTATAACTAAAATAAAAACTACATATTCTAAAATAAGGAGTCCAAATTTAACTAAGATAAGATGGTAGAATATCCAGCAGATAGAAGAAGCCAAACTCATCACAAAGGTAACAGCTAAGCCCATACCTACTGCCTGTTCATAAGAAGAAGACACCCCCAAGAAAGGACAGATTCCCAAAAAGTAAGTAAGAACAAAATTATTAACTAATACCGCGCTCAAAAAAATTAAAAATAAATCTCTCATCTTCTTTTTCTCTCTATATAATTCATAATCCCTACTAAAAAGCCTAAAACTAAAAATGCTCCTGCCGGCAACACCATAACTACCCACTTTTCAAAAAAATCTCCCAATACCTTAACCCCAAAAATAGTCCCTGCTCCTAAGAGTTCCCTAAGAGAACCTAACAATACTAAACCCCACAAGAACCCTAAACTCATACCGAGGGAATCTAGCAAAGCTAATTTGGGGGGATTCTTAGAAGCAAAAGCTTCGGCTCTTCCTAAAATTATACAGTTAACTACAATTAAAGGGACATAAGGACCTAAGGCTTTACTTATTGAAGGAAAAAATGCTTTTAAGAATAAGTCAGCTAAAGTAACAAAAGTAGCAATAATAATTGTATACACTGCTATCCTTACCTGAGGAGGGATAAATTTCCTGATTAAAGATACTACCCCTGAAGAAAAATTTAAAACAAAGATTACCGCTAAACCCATAGACAAACCATTTATTGCTGAAGTAGTAACCGCTAAAGTAGGACACATTCCCAACAATTGCTTAAATATTGGGTGGTTTTCCCACAAGCCTTTTTTAAATAACTTCTTCATCTCTTCTTAAGTTCTCTTCTTATTTGCTCTATCTTCTTATTTAAAATATTCACTACTGACCGCGAAGACACCGTTGCTCCAGTAATAGCTTGAATCTGATTGGGAAGAGAGGGCTTTTTCTTTAAGTATTCTATTTTGGGTAAAACTTTAAGCCTTCTAAATTGTTGTTTAAACTCCTCACTATCAATCTTAGCTCCTAAGCCCGGGGTTTCCTGATGAGAGATTATTTCTATACCTAAGAGTTCTTCTAAATTAGGCTTAAGTGCAAAGAGAATTTTTACTGGACCCTGATAACCCTGACCCTCAGCCAAAAAGACATAGCCTAATAAATTACCTTCTCTATCAAATAGTTTATAATAATCCTTTACCTCTTCTATCTTCTCAGTTTGAGGAGCTATAGTGAATATAGATTCTTCAATTTCTCTTTTCTCATTTTCGGCTATTCTCTTCTCAGCTAAAAGTTCAAAGAAAGACAAAGTTCCTGCTGAAAATACTGAGACTAAAGCTAATACTAAAACAATCCTTAAAGTCTTCATCTTCCCAAAGGTTTGGGTTTAGTAAGTCTGTTTATTAAGGGAGTAAAACCGTTCATAATGAGAATTGAATACATAACCCCCTCAGGCAACCCCGAAAACTTCCTTAAAATTATTACCAAAAACCCGCAAAACAATCCAAATAAAAACCTTCCTAATTTAGAACTGGGAGTAGTTACTGGGTCAGTAACCATAAAAAACATACCTAAAAGAGCGCCTCCAGAAAAGAGGTGGAAAAGAATACTTCCTTGAAGGGGATTGACCAAATAAAATATCCCTGAAAGAATACTCATACCTAAAAACATCCCTAAGGGAGCCCGCCAATCAGCAATCTTTCTTATAATCAAGTATCCTCCTCCTAAAATTATAGCTAAGGAAGAAGTCTCACCCAAACTTCCGGCTACATTTCCTAAAAATAAATCTTTAAGAGGAGTAAATTCTTTAGAAAACTTCCACAAAGCTAAAGGGGTGGCTTTAGTTACTGCATCTAAACTGAAAGGCTCAACCCAACTTGTAAGCATCACCGGAAAAGCAGCCATTAAAAAAGCTCTTCCTACTAAAGCCGGATTAAAAATATTCTGGCCTAACCCTCCAAAAACCTGCTTACCTAAAATTATAGAGACTACCCCGCCTAAGAAACCTACCCAGAGAGGAAGTTTGGGGGGTAAAACTAAAGCTAAGAGAATTCCCGTAATTACAGCCGAATAATCTCTAAGAGAAGAAGGTTTTTTCCTCAACCGCATCCAGACTTCTTCAGATATAACTGCTCCCAATAGGCAGCTGATAATCAAAAGAACTGCTCTCATTCTAAAAAATATAATTGAAGCTAAGACAACCGGGGTTAACCCAATTAAAACCTGTTTCATTAACCAGCAAATATCATAGTCAGCCTTCTTGTGAGGACTTACTTCTACTATTAACTTCATCTTAAGTCTTATTAAGACTCTTAAGCTTTTCTTTACCAGCCTTAATATAATTTACCAGAGGTATTTTAGCCGGGCAAGAAAATCCACAACTTCCACACTCAATACAATCAGAAATATAGAATTCTTTTAATTCTGACCAGAATCCTTTTTTAACCAGACGAACGAACTCTAAAGGAAGTAAATTCATAGGGCAAACATCTACACAGCGACCACATTTGATACAGTTAGATTCTTCTCTTAAATCTAAGTCCTCCTCAGTTAAAAATAAAACTCCACAGGTAGTCTTAATAATAGGGTAATCTAAAGAATCTAAAGCTACCCCCATCATTGGCCCGCCAAAAATAACTTTCTTAGGCTCCTTCTTGAATTTGAGAATTTCCCTTTCCAATAATTCTTCCAACACTGTACCAATTCTTATTAAGAGATTTTTAGGTTCTTCTAAAGCTGAGCCGGCAAAAGTAACCACTCTTTCTATCAGGGGCTTATTAAAATAGACAGCTTCATAAACAGAAAAACAAGTAGCTACATTCTGAACTACACATCCTACATCAAAAGGTAAACCTCCTGCAGGAACTTTTCTCTGGGTAAGTCTATAAATTAACTGCTTTTCAGCACCTTGAGGATAAAAGCTTTTTAAAACTACAACTTCTGCAGAAGGAAGGGCATATTTTTTAGTGTGGAGTTTAGAATTAAATCTTTTTACCGCCTCAAGTTTATTATCCTCAATAGCTATATAAACCTTATTTACTTCTAAAATTTTAGCTATTATCTCTATACCTTTCAAGATGCTTTCAGTGTGCTCAATCATTAACCGGTAATCACAGGTTAAATAAGGTTCACACTCACAACCATTAACTATCAAAGTATCTACCTTCTTAGGAGGAGAAAGTTTCACCTGAGTAGGGAATCCTGCCCCCCCTAAACCTACCACTCCTGAAGCTTTTATCAGAGAAATAAGCTCAAAACTCTCCATATTTTTCACCTGGCTCTCTTCTCTAATATAAGGGGGTTCGAATTTTTCCGAAGAATTTTTTTCCGCTGAAATTACCAGGGCCTTAGCCTTTTTTAAAGTAGGATGATTGTATATTCTGATATCTTTAACTTCTCCAGAAGCAGAAGCGTGAATAGCTGAACTTATAAGAGAAGAAGGCTCTGCTAAAATTTCGCCCAGTTTAACTTTATCTTTAACTTTCACCAAAAGGTTAGGTAAACTCCCAGTATGCTGAGATAAAGGGATAACTACTTTTTGAGGCAAAACCTTTTGGGTATAAAAATTTTTTTGAGGGCCTTTTTCTTCTTCTATCCTAAGCATTCTTTACTCCTTTTATCAGGGTTAACCCCGAAATAAAAGTTCCTATTATACCAACTAAAATAATAATTGAAAAGGCTGAATATATCTCCGCTAATAAGGAAGTAATAAACATAAAAATAAGGAAAGAAAAATGCATAACTATTTCTAAACTACTAAAAATTCTTCCCCAGAAATTATCTTCGCTCTTTTTGTGGATTAGGGAATTTACCCCAATAACTATAGGTGAAATTAATCCTCCTAAAATAAAAGAAAACAGACAAACTAAAATTCGGAAAGGGGAAAATCTTAAACTTATCACAAAACTCAAAAGAAAGAGATTGCTTAAAAAAAACATAAAACTGATAGTGTGATTAAGAGAAAATTTAGGAGCTATCCTTCCGTAGATTAAAGAGCCTAAAAAAAGACCTCCTCCCAAGAAAACTGCTAAAAATCCCAAATCTTTAGTAGCGGTATTGAGGGTTTCCTGGATAAAGACTATAAACACTACATATAAAGCTCCTAAAGAAGAAAATAAAAGGCTAAAGGCTTTGATACTAAAAATAGTACTCTCCTTAGAGAGTAAGTATTTTATCCCTTCTTTAAATTCTCTGAATAAAGACTTTTCTACTCTTATTAAATCCCTTCCCATCTCTAAAATATCTTCTTTTTTAAATACCCCCTTAGGTTTGGTAACTATAAAAATTATAAACAGAGAGGAGAGGAAAAAGGTTATACTATCTATAATAAAACCTCCCTGGGCACCCCACCTCTCCACAATTAACCCTCCTGCTCCAAATCCTAAGACAGCAGCTACATTGGCAGTAATAGAAACCAAAGAATTAGCCATAAAAATATCTTCTTCTCTTACCAAAGAAGGTATTATAGACATTTTTGCCGGAATAAAAAACCTTCCCACACAAAAAGTTAAAAATATAAGAAGGTATAAAGGAATAAAATTTTTAAGAAAAGGCACAAATAAAGCTAAGCTCAGGACGATTAAACCCCTTAATAAGTCGGAAATATACATACACTTACGCTTATCCCACCTATCTACATAGACTCCGGCTAAAGGATTTATTAAAAATACAGGTAATATAGTAAAGAACATAACCTTAGCCAATCCTAAAGGACTTACTCCTATCTTAGAATAGACTAATCCTACTAAGGCAATCTGGGTTAGCCTATCCCCAAATTGAGAGATAAGCTGAGCTAACCATAAAAAAAAGAAATTCCTGTTTTTTAAGACCTTAAAATATGCCTTTATCATTGTGAAGAAATTAGCCGGGAGAGGGATTTGAACCCTCAACCTGAGCATTACGAATGCCCTGCTCTACCCCTGAGCTATCCCGGCAATTAAAAATTTTAACAGATTTAAACTCCTTCCTCAATAAATATTTTGGTTTATAAATCAAATAGGCAGAAAAATGATTTTAAATAATGCCATAAGGTATTTTAAGTTAAGTAGAGAAATTACCAGGAAGGAGTAAAGATTATTAACTTTGTTTGACAAAGGAAGGCAAAATATAAGTTAACCCCAAACAATTTTTTATCCTTCCTCCTATTTTACAGGATAAATAATAAACAACTAATTATTATACAATAGTAACCAAAAAAGTTTAAACCCCTCTTCTTAATTAAAGAAGATAAGACCATTAAAGACAGATACCCACTTACCCCGGCTGCAATAAAACCTATTGTATATTCTAAAACCTCTATATTGCCTAAGCCAAAGGAAACATCCTTAAGCTTAAAGAAAAAAGACCCTAATATTAAGGGAATGCTGGCTAAAAAGGAAAATTTAAAAGCTGATTCCTTCTCTAATCTCCTAAATAAAAGAGTAGAAATAGTAATACCTGAACGGGAGATTCCCGGCATTATAGCTAAACTCTGAGTAAAGCCTAAAATTGAAGAATCTAAATAAGTAGGTCTGTATTTTTTAGCTGTATCTATCTTTTTACTGGCAAAAATTAAGATTAAGCCGTTAATAAATAAGGTAAGGCTAACTAATCTATAATTGGAAAAAAGTCTCTCAAAAAAGTCTTTTCCCAAAATCCCTATTATTCCGGTAATTAAAGTTACTATGAAAATTTTTTTCAGTAAATTAAAATC
>Ga0180300_10000135_pt1 | contig 28330 bp, 32 predicted proteins | sample GuaBasSediGuay15_FD_121798 | JGI IMG/M metagenome (GOLD analysis project Ga0180300, IMG submission 121798) | Subseafloor sediment microbial communities from Guaymas Basin, Gulf of California, Mexico - Guay15, Core 4569-2, 21-24 cm | ecosystem: Environmental > Aquatic > Marine > Hydrothermal...
ATCTTCCAATTCTGCACTTCTTTATTTCATGCTTTTGAGCAAAGTTTTTGAGTATCTGTATTTCTTCTGTTATTACTCATTTTTGAGTAGAAAACTTTTAAAAATACTTTCTCTTACACAAAAATGTACCGATAATGGACGGTGATGGTCATGTTAAAAGCTGAGAACCTAAGGGTAAAAGTAGAGGACAAGGAAATTCTCAAAGGTATTAACCTCATTGTTGATGATGGAGAGCTTCATGTTGTAATGGGTCCTAATGGGAGCGGGAAATCAACACTAGCCTTAACAATAGCTGGTCATCCCAAGTATCAGGTGATAAATGGGAAAATTATTTTTGATGGAGAGAATATAACTAACTTGCCTCCTGAGGAAAGGGTTAGAAGGGGCGTTTTCTTGAGTTTTCAACATCCTGTTGAAGTAGAGGGAGTGAAGGTTATTCAATTCTTGCAGAGGGTATTGAAGAACCTCAAAAACCTTGATGAAATTCAAGCTTATGAGGTCATTTTCAACGCTGTTCAAGAGCTTGGTTTGGACAATTCAATGCTTACGCGATTCTTAAATGTCGGGTTTTCTGGTGGTGAGAGGAAAAAGTTAGAGATGTTGCAGGCCTATCTCGTTAAACCAAGGCTCCTCATTCTTGATGAGCCGGATAGTGGAGTTGATGTTGATTCCCTTAAGGTTATTGCGGGGATTATAAATAAGCTTCACGAAGAAGGCACTGCAATTTTACTTATAACACATTATGGTAGGATTCTAGAGCACTTAAAACCCCACAGAGTTCATGTGATCAAGGAAGGAAAAATAGTTGCATCTGGAGGGATTGAACTGGTTAAGACTATTGAAGAGAAGGGTTTTGCGGCGGTGGAAGCATTATGAGCGAGCGATCAAGACTCGAAGAAATTCTAAAAGCAGGTTCGTTAGAGGAGATTCTTGGAACTGCAGTCCCTTACCCTAAGGAAATCGAGCTCAAAGGGAGAATAAGTAGAAGTATTATTGAAGAACTTTCAAAAATAAAAAATGAACCAGAGTGGATGTTTAGACATAGACTTAAGGCGTTAGAGCTCTTTGAAAAATTGCCTATGCCAAAGTGGGTTGTGGGTGTTGAAGAACTTGATCTCGAGAACCTCGTTCTATACACGAAACCCGAGCTTGAGAAGGAAGTTAAAGATTGGGATGATTTGCCAGAAAACATAAGGAAAACCTTTGAGAGGTTGAATATTCCTGAGATAGAGAAAAAATTTCTCTCCGGTTTAACGGCAGTTTTTGACAGTGAGAGTGTTTATTCTCAGCTTAAAGACGAATTTGAAAAGAAAGGAATAGTCATGCTTCCTATGGAGGAAGCCGTTAGAAAATATCCGGATGTAGTAAAACGCTATTTTGGCAAGATATTTCCTGCAGGGGAGCACAAGTTCTCTGCGTTACACCATGCTCTCTGGAGTGGGGGGGCTTTTGTTTACATCCCCAAAGGAGTTCGTGTTCCATTTCCTATTGAGGCATTCTTTGTCATAGGCTCGGCTTTAGAGGGTCAATTTGAGCATACTCTCGTCGTTGCGGATGAGGGAAGTTATGTTCACTTTATCGAGGGATGTTCTGCACCGATGTATAAGGGCTTCTCCTTCCACGATGGGATGGTTGAGATTTATGCTCACAAAAACGCCACGGTCAAATTCACCACCATACAAAACTGGAGCCGTAATGTTATAAACTTCAATAATAAGAGAGCGATAATCGAGGAGAATGCTTACGTAGAGTGGATTGAAGGGAGTATAGGGAGCAAAATCACATACACTTATCCGGCAAGTGTCTTGAAAGGGAATAACGCCAGAACAGCTCAATATGTGGTTTCGCTTAGCAACGGGCCTTTCTTAAAGGATACCGGGGCGAAGAGTGTCCATGTGGGAAAGAATACAAGCTCAAAGATAGTTTCCAAGAGCATAAGCGCTAATGGAGGAATAAACATCTATCGTGGCCTCGTGAGGATAGGTAAAGGAGCAAAGAACTCAACTGCTACGGTTTCCTGTGATTCGTTAATTCTTGACGAAGAGAGCAGAGCATACACTTATCCGCACAATCAAAATGACGAACCAACGGCAAACATAATTCACGAAGCGACCATCGGAAAACTAAGCGAGGATAAGCTCTTCTACCTCAACGCGAGGGGGATAAGTGAAGAAGAGGCAAAAAGCCTCATAGTGCTCGGCTTTATAAGCGAGATTCTTGAGGGACTTCCCTTTGAGTACGTCGAGGTTCTCAAGAAGGTTATAGAGTTGGAATTCAGTGAAGTGGGAGGTGTTGGTTGATGCGTCCTAACGAACTCTCTAAAGAGCACCTCAGTTTTCCTTCAATCACCCGTGAAACCCTTGAGAAGCTTACGTACCAAAAATACGGCGATAGTCCTACGATAAGGAGTTACACAAAATGGAAGCTCTTTGAAGAAAACTCTCCCCTCACACTCCCTACCGAGGCAAAGGCCGGGGAAGGGAGGATTAGAGCTAACGTGCTTTTCTCGGGAAGTGAGTCGAAATTTGATCTTCCGGAAGGTGTTGAAGTGGAAGAAGGAACCCTAGGACTCTCTCGGCCAGAGGAATCAAGGATCTTGGGTTTCCACTTTTATGCCCTCAAGAGAGGTTACCGGCTTAGGATAACCAAAGACTTGCTTGAGCCACTTGTGATAGTTTCTCATCTCTCTGAGAAGGCCTTTGTAAGCCACCACCTTAGTATTGAAGCGGAAAACGTCAACGTGCCAATAATAATCTATGAGATCTCTGAGAAAGGAGCGAAATCCCTCGTGGTTGAACTCAGGCTTAAAAATGCTGAAGCTGAGATTTTGACCATTGGAAACCATACATCTCTATCACATTACTTGCTTAGGGCTACGCTTGGCGATGGAGCAAAGGTGAGGGCTTTCACGATAGTGAAAGGGGGTAAAATGAGCCACCACAGAGAAGATTACTCTCTTGAAGGGATCAAAAGCGAACTCATACTTAGAGGGATGCCCATAGGGATAGGATCGGCTGTTGATTATCTCACCAACGTCCTGCAGTATGGAGAAGAAAGTAAAAGTGAGACGAAGGTAAACGGCTACTCTCACAGGAAGGGTTGGGTGGTGCATAGGGGTGTTGCAAAAGTTTTTGAAAAAGCTAGGGGTTCCTCGAGTGAAGTTAGCTCTCACGTGATCATCATGGATGAAGGCTCCCTTGGCGTCAGCGTCCCAATGCTTGAAGTAGATACCGGAGAAATAGAGACAGCATCGCATTCTTCAAGCGTTGCCCAGTTTGATGAGGATGCGCTTTTCTACCTTCGCTCCCGTGGATTGACCAGAGAAGAGGCTTTGAGTCTCTTTGTGCACAGCATAGGAGAGGCACTGAGTGATCACTTGGAGAGGCTGAAGGCAAAGGCAAGGAGCAACATAATAGAGCTGATTAAGGATCTTCTTTAGGGTTTCAGTCTCTCTTTCATTAGTTTAAAAATTCAAGCTTGGTGAGAAGGATGGACATGAAGGGTTTTAAGAGGATAACACTCGTCGGAGCAACCAAAAACCCAATGAAGTACGGCAACACAATTTTGAAAGATCTCCTTGGCAAAGGCTTTGAGATTCTTCCAGTGAATCCGAATTATGATGAAATAGAAGGACTAAAATGCTACAAAAGCGTTAAAGAGCTTCCAAAAGACGTTGATGTAATAGTCTTTGTTGTCCCACCAAGAGTAGGGCTTGAAGTGGCAAAGGAAGCCGTTGAAGCCGGCTTCAAAAACCTTTGGTTCCAGCTGGGGGCAGAGAGCGAGGATATAAGGCAATTCTTAGAGAAGGCTGGACTGGATTACAGCTTCGAGAGGTGCATAATGGTGGAAACAAGTGATAAGAAAATGTTCTTGGAGGTGTAAAGGTGTTCTATTACGTGAGAAGGTTTGAGGAGGACCTCGACTTTCTCTGGGAGCGCTTCAAGAAAAAACTCGAAGAGGAGGGCTTTCTCCTCATAGGGGAAAGAATTCCGGTGGCAATCGTGGAGAGGGAAGATGGGATTGTGGCTGATTATCACCTCCTTTTCATATGTGACAGAGAACTCGTGGCGGAGCTCGTGAAAATAAATCCAAACATCGGGGCCCTGCTTCCATGCACTGGCTTTGGATATAGAAGGGAAGACGGCAACTATCTTGGCGTTACTTTGCCGAGTGTAGCCTGGAAAATAGCGGGGGAGAAAGTGGCGGAACTAATGAGGCCCATGGAGGAGAGAGTGATAAGAATCATAGAGACACTTTAGTCCCGTGGGCTTTCAGGATTTAAAGCCGCTTCACCAATATTTTTCCACTTTGCAAAAGATAAGTTCCATAAAAGTCTCATTCTAAGATAATTTTGGTGATGTCAAAATGGTGAAAGCAATTTTGAAGATACCCAATATGAGTTGCAAGCACTGTGTTATGAGGATAAACAAGGCCATTCAGAGCGTTGGGGCTAAGGGTGAGGTTAGCCTTGAGAAGAAGACCGCGGTAGTTGAATTCGACCCCGAAAAGGTGAGCCTCGACGATCTCGTTAACGCAATAAAGCGCTACGGTTATGAGGTCGAGATAGATGGAGAGGGCTGTCGAGGAATTTAACTTTTCTTCTTTTTTCTAACCTTAAGCTTTTACCTTCATAAAGCAACTCCTTTCAAAACGGACATTTTCAAAGATGCCGTGCTATGCCTTTTGATTGGTGCTACTCTGCTTAAAATGATGCAACTTTGTATTACTCTTCTATTTTTTGTGTGAAATAAGTTTATAACTCTCCCCTTGTATTTGCCTTCATGACCCATCATTACGGCTATGTGGGTGCGGTTTTGGCGGCCCTGCTCTTTGGAATAAGCTCAACGCTGAATAAAATTGCCCTTAGAAATGTTCATCCAATGATAGTAGCGGGAAGTATTTATCTAACCGCGGGGATAGTTGTAATGTTCCTCCGCTTTACGCCGCTTAAAGACAAGCTCCTCAAAAAGCTTGAATTTAAGGTCAAAACTCAAGAGTTCTTCTCAAGGCGAGATTTCTTGATATTGACTTTTATAGTATTTTTTGGATCATTCTTAGCTCCTCTCTCATTCATGTTTGGCTTGAATAAGACAACAGCTGTTAACGCATCCCTCCTACTCAACACGGAGACTCTGTTCACGGTTTTAATAGCCCTTTTGGTTTTCAAGGAAAAAGCCTCGGGAAGAAGCATTATTGGAATTCTCCTAATCTTAATTGGAGCCGCTGTGATCTCGACGGAAAACTTCAAGGAAGTAGAGCTCAGTAAAGGAATTCTTGGGAATATTCTAATAATCTTGGCAGGCCTTTCATGGGCGATAGACAATAATCTGAGCAAGTTGCTAAGCGTTAAGAGGGATCTACTCTTGGTAACTTCACTAAAGGGCCTGTTTGGAGGGAGCGCGTTATTAATTCTGGCTTCTCTAATTGGAATTCGCTTCTACATCCCACTTCAAAGCCTTCCATATGTATTAACGGTCGGTGCCTTCAGCATAGGCTTTTCCATCGTGCTGTTTCTGTTCGCCCTGAGGGAAATTGGGGCTATGAAAACAGGAGCAATTTTTTCAACTTCCTCACTAATCGGCGCTCTTTTTGTTTTTCTGATCCTCGGAGAGAGCTTCACGGCAATTAAGGCATTTTTCGGCATTTTGATGCTCTTTGGGGTGTATTTGTTATCTTTGGAGTAAACCTTATGTGAAAACGCTCATTAATTTCTGGGTGATGAGATGTGCTGTTGCCAGCATTGCTGGAAGCCTCGAGCCAGGGTGGTACCACTATGATAGAAGGGGGTAGGTTCTAAAGCTTATTCAAAAGGGAGATTTAAGGGAAGAACTCCTTTGTGCATGTCTCAGGCGGAGGTTTTAGGCCTCCTTCTTATTCCCTATCCATTTTTGTCCAGCAACATTTATAAGAACATTTGCACAATTGCTCAAATATAGAGGTGATAAAAATGAGCAATGAAAAGGGCACGGAAGTGTGTAAGGTGTATGAAGAACACCTAGACAAAATATTGGAAGCTAAAAAGAAGTTACCAGAGGAGGAATTACTCTTGGATGTTGCGGACTTTTTTGATGCCTTAGGCAATCCAACTAGGTTAAAAATACTTTTCGCACTTTTGGAGGAAGAATTATGTACGTGTGATCTTTCAAACATTGCAGGTCTCTCTGTATCTGCAATATCACATCAGCTTAGAATTCTAAAGGACAGGAAAATTGTTGCTTATAGGAAAGATGGGAAGAACGTCTTCTATCATCTAGATGATGAACATGTTAAAGAGATACTGAATGTCGCATTAAAGCACATGGAGGAGTGAAGATGCCAAAAAAACTTAAACTTGAAGGTCTTGACTGTGCTAGTTGTGCCTATGAAATTGAAGAGGCTCTGAAAAAAGAGGGCTTTGAGTTTGCGCTGGTGAACTTTCCCACCAAGGAGGTTGTGATAGAGGGAGATATCGAGAAGGCGAAGGAGATAATAAAGAGGGTTGAGCCGGGAGTTAAGATCATCGAGAAGGACGAGCATGATCGCAATCACGACCACGACGACCTCAAGAAGATGCTCTACTTCATAATTCCCTCACTTTTGCTGTTCATCATTGGAATACTTCTGAGGTATTACTATGAGATGGACAATGCCTTCGTGTTTGGAATCTTTACAATGAGCTACCTCCTTGTTGGCTGGAAAGTACTTAGAAATGCTGTGGTTAACTCAGTTCGTGGCAATGTCTTTGATGAGAACTTCCTCATAACCATAGCTACTTTGGGAGCTTTTGCCATCAGAGAATATCCCGAAGCAGTCGGTGTCATGCTATTCTATGTTGTCGGTGAGTTCTTCCAGGATTTGGCAGTAAATAGGTCAAGACGTTCTATCAAATCTTTATTAGCTCTGAAGGCAGAGTATGCAAGCCTCAAAGTGGGAGAGAAGATAGTCAAAGTCAAGCCCGAGGAGCTTAAAGTCGGAGATATAATAGTCATAAAGCCGGGTGAGAGAGTTCCGGTTGATGGAATCATCATTGAGGGAAGCTCGAATGTTGATACCTCAGCTTTAACCGGAGAGAGTGTTCCGAGAACTGTAAAGGAAGGAGAGGAAATCTTATCAGGGATGGTAAACTTAAGCGGCCTTTTGACGGTCAAGGTCACGAAGGAGCTTAAAGAATCTACAATCTCAAGAATTTTGGAGCTTGTTGAGAACGCGAGTGCAAGAAAGGCCAAGACGGAGAAGCTCATTACACGTTTTGCCCGATACTACACCCCAGCGGTTGTGGGATTAGCTGCACTTATTGCTTTAATTCCACCATTAGCCTTTGGAGAGCCTTTTTCTGATTGGTTCTACAGGGCTTTAGTGCTCTTGGTAATCTCATGTCCTTGTGCTTTGGTGCTTTCAATACCTCTCGGCTACTTTGGAGGGATTGGAAAATCTGCTAGGGAAGGAATCCTAGTTAAGGGATCAAACTTCCTTGACGCGCTTAGCAAAGCTACAATAGTTGCCTTTGACAAAACCGGAACACTAACAAAGGGTGTCTTTAAAGTCACGAAAATAGAGATGAGAAACGGCTTCACAGAGGAGGAGATAATAAAGTTCGCAGCTTTAGCTGAGGCACACTCCAACCACCCGATAGCCAAAGCGATAAAGGAAGCTTATGGGAAGGAAATCAACGAGGCTGAGATAAAGGAGCATGAGAATATAGCTGGACACGGAGTTAAAGCTAGAATAGACGGTGTCGAGGTGATGGTAGGCAATGACAGGCTGTTGCATCGCTTTAACATTGAACACGACACATGTCGCGTTAAAGGAACGGTCGCTCATGTCGTGATAAATGGCAAGTATGCCGGTTACATCATAATCTCCGACGAGATAAAGGAGGACGCACCCATTGCAGTGAGAGATCTCAAGAGGCTCGGAGTTAAAAGGGTCATCATGGTTACCGGAGATAACCGGGAGGTTGCGGCAGAAATAGCGAAGCAACTTGGCCTTGACAGCTTCTATGCCGAGCTCTTGCCGGAGGATAAGGTAAAGATCATTGAGGAGCTTGAGAAAGAAAAGGCACCGAACGACAAGATAGTCTTTGTTGGGGATGGTATTAACGACGCCCCGGTGCTTGCGAGGGCCGATGTGGGAGTTGCGATGGGAGCACTCGGGAGTGATGCAGCGATAGAGACGGCGGACGTAGTTATAATGGATGACAAGCCAGCAAAGTTGCCAACCGGTATCAGGGTAGCTAGGAAGACACAGAGAATAGTGTGGCAGAACATAGTCTTTGCTCTCGGGGTTAAGTTGGCTTTTATAAGCCTTGGAATCCTTGGGGAAGCAACCATGTGGGAAGCAGTCTTTGCAGACGTCGGCGTTGCGCTGATAGCAGTCTTCAACGCGATGAGGATTTTGAGGTGATGTAGATGCTCTATGTGCTGGGTATTATTTTATTTATTTTCCTGTCCTTGTATTCATAGTTTGGGATAAAGAAGGCTTATGAGAAAGGAAATACTCTAGCTACAAATGTTGCAGTTGCTATATGGGTGGGTGATACCATCCACTTTTTCTTGGTTCTTTGGGCCTGACCTCCTCCCGGTTCTAAAGGCCGAGGCTTTTAAGAGAAAAATGTAAAATGGTGCATAAGAATGCTAACTTGATTATTCGTCTGTAGGTTTTGTGGCAATTATAAGCCTCACAATATTAAAGAATAAATTCTCGACCTTCTCTATCTTAAAACCTGCTTTTTCAATATTTTTTTGAGTTTCCCTGAGCATTGAAGTGCCAAGAAGTGTTTTGATGAAAGGTTCCATGAGGTAGAGGGGGATATTTAAAAGTCTCAAATTGCTTTTCATATGTTCCAAAAATATGGCAGTTCCTCCGGGTTTCAGGACCCTATATGCTTCTTTCAGTCCTTTAATTGGGTCAGGAACTGTACAAAAAACAAAGGTGCTTACAACAGTATCAAAGGTATTGTCATCGAGTTCCATATTTTGAGCGTCCATGTAGAGCAACTTAACATTCTCTAATCCAAGTTCTTTCTTTTTTCAGCTTTTTCAAGCATTCCTCGACTGAAATCTATACCTATTACTTCAACCCCTTCTGGATAATATGGAAGGTTTTTTCCAGTTCCAATACCACTCTCAAGAACTTTGCCTTTAGCTAAGCTTAAAGCTTTCTTTCTATATTTTGAGAATGCTCTCATTTCCATAGGGCTCTCAAAAAGATCGTAAATTTTTGAAAATCGATCATACTTTTTTGCTGGAGTATTCATTTTCTTCACAGTTTGTAGTTCTGCAAACTTTCAATTAAGTTTATTCCTTCGATTTGGTAAACTTTGCCATCGTTAATTCTCATAATGCAAATAATAAGCCTATTATCCATCGCCATCTTATCTGAGTGTGAAGATATAAAAAGTGATGTAGAAATGGAATGGAAGTCAGTATTAATCGGGTTTATAATTGGAGCACTCATAGCACTTCCTTATGGTTTAGCTCATTCAGGAGCATTTGATGGGGATGAGAGAGACAGTTTTTGGAATGAATTTGGACCAATGATGGGCTCTATGCATGGTGGAGTGATGGGACATAGCATGATGGATGAACATGAGGAGAGGGAGGAATACATGGAGACAAGCAACTTTGCTGAAATGCACGAGGAAATGGAAGAAGAGATGGAGGAGTACATGAGTGAAGACTGGAAAGAGATGTATGAATACTGTGAAAGGTTTATGGGTATAGAGGAAGATTCAGAAGATGAATGAATTAATTAGCATTTTTATTTTTGTAACCTTTTTTAGGAGGAAAGCTCATGAGAAAGGCCCTTTTTGGGATTTTAATTTCAGCAATATTAATTCTATCTCTCTCATACTACAGTATAGTTTCTAAGGATCAGGATATTTTTTCTGGATATGTGATTGAAGGAAGACCCGTAGAGGTTCAAAATGCTATAGTTCTTGCTGACACTGATTGTATACCTGATAAAGACTATACGACTCTTACGTGCACTGCGATAATTAATATTGGGAGAGAAATTCTGAAAGTACGTTACACCCACCCTATTGATGTACCATGCCTCTCGAGGGGGGGATAAGGTTAATATATCTATAGAGGAGGATTCAACACTAGGGCTCATACGTGTAGGTAAACCCTCAATGAAGCACTAAATTACCCACTAATCTAAAATTACTCTTTAAGGACTGTGGAAAAAATGAAAAATAGAGCTATTTTAATATTGTTTAGTATATTGGGTATGGGAAAAGGTGCTCTAGCAGAGACTGTTAATGAGTTTACCAGCCTAACAACCTTTTCAGTAATAGCACTTGGGATTTTAAATGCATTTAGGCCTTCTGTTTTCTTGATGGTAGTATTTCTCCTATCAATGATAGCTCTACTGGATGAAAATAAAATACTTAAAGTGGGCCTTTCCTTTACTGCAGGTGGCTTTCTAGGTTATACCATAATAGCTTCTGCTTTGATGAATCTTCACGGAAAATTCCTGTTTTTAAGGTATTTTGGAGTAGCTTTTGGAATTATAGTGGGAATTTATAAAATACTTTCTTCACTTGGATATGTGAAAATCTCTCCTAACAATCCTTTGAGAGAAAAGAGTAATAGGATACTAGAAAAAGCGACTTCGCCGTCTAGTGCTTTTTTAGTAGGAGGTCTCATGTCTTTCTTCTCACTTTCATGTGTTCTTCCTTCATACCTCCTAGTGACTTCTCTCCTTTCGGATGGATTTTCATTAGGTGTTAGAGTGGCTCTTTTGGCTATATTTGTTGGAATATCAGTTTTTCCTCTGGTCTTGGTCACTTTAGGATTTCATTACGGCAATAAGTATACAAAACTTGGAGTGGCAGTCGACAAAACTCTCAAAAATGAGTGGAAGAGGGACCTAGCTATGGGTGTGATCTTGGTGACTGTGAGTATTCTTTACCTTTTGTTCCTTGGATAGTCTAACCTTCTCTAAATTCTCTCTCGCTTTTTTAAACTCTCTAAAACAGGTTTCACAGCAGAAGAAATACACTTTGTTGCGATACTTATATACTATAGGTTCCTCGACAATATCCTTTCCACAATAATCACATTTAAATGGGACTCTTGTCTTTATTGGTCTCTCTCGCTCTCTCATCTCTAGTACTGGCATTATCTCAATTACTTCAAACCCAGCCTTCTCAACAACTTGTCTAAGCTGCTCCATGTTTTCTACTGCAATCTTTATAATATACTTTTTGCTTGTAAACTTATTAATCTCGATAATCTCATCAAATTTTTCAAGTTTTTCGGGAGTGTCGGTTTTGATGATCATTATTACTATATTCTCAGCTCTCTCAAGCTCTGGGGAGATTTTTATGGTGTATCCTCTAATTATTCTTTCTTTCTCCAACTTCTCTATCCTTGATTTTACAGTTGGCCTACTTATTCCCAAAAGCTCTGCTAGCTCTGAGATGCTGAGCCGTGAGTTATTTCTCAATAAGTAGATTAGCTTTAGGTCGATATCATCGAGCTTTACCATTTGAATTCCTCCATATGTTCATTGGATTTTCAAACTATAAAAATTTTCCTGTACAGCTTTACATTTTGTCAAAAAATAACTTCAATAATCCTCTTAACAGAATACATAACAGAGGTGAATCTCATGGACGTGAATATTAAAATTACTGGAATGAGTTGCGGTTCCTGTGCTAAAACTATAGAGGTGGCTCTTAGAGAATTAGAGGGTATAAAGGATGTTAAAGTAAACTTAGCGACAGAAAGTGCATACGTTAAATTCGACGAATCTATGGTTAATATAACTCAAATCATCAGAGCAATAGAGAGTGTTGGCTATGGTGTCGTTAGAGAAAAAAGGGATGCAATAATTAAAATCGGCGGCATGACCTGTGCACCATGTGTAAAAACGATAGAAGTTGCCCTAAAAGAGTTATCGGGAGTACTGGACGTTAAAGTAAACCTTGCCACTGAGAAGGCAACTGTTAGTTATGATCCAACATTAGTGGATATGGAAGATATTCAAAAGGTCATAGAAGAGTTTGGTTATCAATTTTTGGGCGTTGAAGGGGAAGAGAGTGTGGATATTGAAAAAGAAGCAAGAGAAAGACATCTAAAAGATATGAAGAAAAAACTTATTGTTGCTTGGACATTCGGTGGAATTATAACTCTAATGACTTATAGATGGCTTTTAGGCTTTGATTTTGAGATTCCCTACATGCTCTGGATACAGTTTGCCTTAGCGACACCAGTTATAGCATACTCAGGAAAAGAAATGTTCCTAAAAGCCGTTAGGTCTTTGAGACATAAGACGCTCAACATGGACGTGATGTACTCAATGGGTGTAGGGTCAGCATACATTGCTAGCGTGCTTGCAACAGTTGGTATTTTGCCTAGGGAATACAACTTCTATGAAGCGAGCGTGCTCTTATTGGCATTCTTGCTTTTGGGTAGGTATCTGGAACACGTAGCAAAAGGTAGAACTAGTGAGGCAATTAAGAAGCTTATGGGTCTGCAGGCTAAGAAAGCAACTGTAATCAGGGATGGAAAGGAAATTGAGATACCTGTAAGTCAAGTTAAAGTTGGAGACGTTGTGATTGTTAAGCCTGGGGAGAAAACACCGGTTGATGGTATAGTCCTTGAAGGAGAAAGCTATGTTGACGAGTCAATGATTACAGGAGAGCCGATTCCAAACTTAAAGAGGAAAGGCGATGAGGTAATCGGCGGAACCATAAACAAGAACTCCGTTTTGAAGATTGAGGCAAAAAGAGTTGGGAGAGATACGGTTTTAGCTCAAATAATTAAGCTCGTTGAGGAAGCCCAGAACACAAGACCACCGATACAGAGGATAGCCGATAAGGTAGTAACGTACTTCATTCCAGTAGTCTTAACAATCGCCCTAATCTCTTTTGCATATTGGGGATTCATAGCAAAGCAACCCCTCATCTTTGCATTCACCACGCTGATCAGCGTCTTAGTGATAGCATGCCCATGTGCCTTTGGACTGGCAACACCTACTGCTCTAACCGTGGGAATGGGTAAAGGGGTTGAGATGGGCATCCTCATTAAGAACGGTGAAGTGCTTGAGATAGCGAGAAAAGATACAGTAGTGCTCTTTGACAAGACAGGAACTCTAACGAAAGGAAAGCCAGAGGTTACGGATGTAGTGACTTTTGGCATAGATGAGAAGGAGCTTTTAGAATTGGTGGCATCTGCCGAAAAGCGCTCAGAGCACCCCTTAGGAGAAGCAATCGTGAGAAAAGCCCAAGAGCTTGGTTTGGAGTTGGAAGAGCCTGAGCAGTTTGAGGCAATTACTGGAAAAGGTATCAAAGCGAAAGTGAAGGGAAGGGAAATCCTCGCAGGAAACAGAAAGCTCCTCAGGGAGAATGGGCATTCGACAGAGCGGGTTGAAAAGGCCCTCCACAAGCTTGAGGACGAAGCAAAGACAGCCATAATAATTGTCATAGACGGCAGGATAGTCGGTGTTATTGGAATCGCGGACACAATAAAGGAGCATGCAAAGGAAGCTATTGAGGAACTGCACAAAATAGGCAAGAAAGTAGGCATGATTACTGGGGACAATAAGAGGACTGCAAATGCAATAGCAAAGCAGCTCAACATAGACTACATCCTTGCTGAGGTTCTTCCGCAAGACAAGGCCAACGAGGTCAAGAAGCTCCAAGAAAAGGGAGAAGTGGTCATCTTTGTTGGAGATGGTATTAATGATGCCCCAGCACTTGCTCAAGCAGACATAGGCATAGCAGTAAGCTCAGGAACCGATATAGCAATGGAAAGTGGTGAAATAGTCCTTATAAAAAATGACATAAGGGATGTCGTTAAAGCAATAAAGCTCAGCCAAAAGACGCTCTCAAAGATAAAGCAGAACTTCTTCTGGGCAATGATTTACAACATAATCCTAATTCCAATAGCTGCAGGATTAGCGTACATCCTCCTTGGGATTCAGTTCAGGCCCGAGTGGGCAGCTGGAGCAATGTCATTGAGCAGTGTAAGCGTTGTAACGAACTCGCTCATGCTCAAGCGGGTCAAGGCTTGATAACCCTTTTATTTTTTGAAGAAGGAATAGTGGTGGTGTGAACATGATCAGCGAATACGAGGGAAAGATTGATTTCAATAGAAGAAAAGTTGTGCTCTGGTTTTCAATTCCCGGCTGTCCACCGTGCAGGCTGGTTGGGAGTTTTATGGAGGAGTTAAGCAAAGAATTCAAGGATATTCAGATTATCCACGTGGACGCTGAAAAATGGGGAGAGTTGGTGGATAGGTTTGAGGTTCTGAACGTCCCCACGTTCGTTTACCTTAAGGACGGAAAAGTGCTTGCAAGGCAAAACCTCATAAGAAGCAAGGAAGAGGTTTTGCTGAAACTTGAAGAACTTCATGAGAGTTAACTTTGAATCAATTTGAAGCTTTTAAAACCCTTTTATATTTTTAAAGCAAGCATATATTGGGTGAAAGACTATTAGAAAGGTTTTTGCAGTTATAGTAGTGATTTTGCTGGGATTGGCTGTGGGATTTCATGTTCTGGGCTCCCAGGAAGATGGAAAGTGCGTAACCCTAATGCTACCTTCAGAATGGGTGGGGCAGTTTACAAAGGGTATCAGCTTGAAGGAGAAGCTCTCGTTTTTAAGTTTGAGAGAACAGGTGACTTTTTCACTCAGGCAATAGAGATAAAAGAGTTCATTACAGATGAAAAGCTCTCTCCTGAGAAGGTAATCATGGAGGTAAACACCAATGGACAAATAAAAAGATACGAGGCAAAATTAGTTAAAGAGAAAGAAGATAGATTCATTTATGAGGCCAGTGAGCTCTAATTTTCTGGAACTCCAACGGGGAAGATGTACAACGGCTCTCCAGGCACGTCAATTACTTTTTTGACCTCCTCATCCCTAAAGGCTCCAACGGCGACGGTCCCCAAGCTCAGAGCAGTAACCTGCAGATAGATGTTCTGCCCCATGTGACCGGCGTCTATGTGCACGTATCTGTATCCCCTCTCCCCGTATCTTCTCGTTGTCCTCTCGTAGTGGGCAACTATGACGATGTTTATTGGCGCGATCTCCACGTGTCTTTGATTGAGGCATGCTTTTGCTAATGGGCCGTTTAAGTTTCCTTCTCGTATTAGTTCGAGGGCATGGTTTTTACCGTCGTAGTGGTAGAGGCCGGGCTTGAGGCCTTTTACGTTTGATACCATCACATAGACTTCAAGAGGATAGCAGGCACCCGCGCTCGGGGAAGTCCGTTTGTCATAAGCATTCATTCCATAAGCGGCCCAGAGTATCTGAGAGACCTGCTCAAGTGTTAATGGTTCGTCTTTGTATTGCCTTATGCTTTTTCTTAGATTTATTGTCTCCTCAAGGCTCATTTCACCCCTAAGCTTTGGAGCGAGCAAATTAATCTTCATGGTACATCCCAAAAATTAATGAATTTGACTTCATTGATTAAGTTTTTGATAAAAGCTAAAATTGAAAGGAGCTCATCACTCCTCCTCAAACACAGGCACAGCGTTTCCGGCTTCGAACTTTGCTATGAGGCATCCTACACAGGAAATTCCAAATCAACTCCCCACAAGCTATAGCAAAAGATAAATCGCTGGCAAGAAGGGTAATGAAAGAGGTTGGGATCCCTCTCGAGGGACAGTATCCAAAGATCTACACCAAAGAAATGACCGATAAGGTATACATCGTCATTACGATGGGCTATCTCGACAGGTGCCCCTACGCCCCGCCGGAGAAGACGTGGGACTGGAACTCTTGAGGACCTTATGGGAAATCAATAGAAAAGTACAGGGAAGTTAGAGACTAGATAAATAGGAGGGTTATTAAACTTATTAAAGACCCTAAAAGCTGGAAAAAACAGAAAAAAGATAATTGGGGCCGGAAAGAAGTTTTTCGCCATTGAATAGTGAAATCTTTTACATTTTCCCCTTCTGGTTAATAATAACATTTAACTTTGATATTTTTCGTAATACCTTTTATTTTCGACAAGATTTATTAGGGATAAATGTCCATATTTATTTTGGCGATATCCATGTATGGAAACTGGGGAAAATTTCTACGTGTAAACCTCTCCAATGGGGAGGTTAAAGTTGAGGAATACAACGAGGAGCTTGCCAAGAAGTGGCTTGGAAGCAGGGGGCTTGCAATATACTTCCTCTTGAAGGAGATGGATCCGACAGTTGACCCACTAAGCCCCGAAAACAAGCTCATAATTACTCCCGGCCCGTTGAGTGGAACAAGTGCACCAACAGGTGGGAGGTACAACGTTATCACTAAGAGCCCCCATACTGGTTTTATAACTATGGCTAACTCCGGTGGATATTTTGGAGCAGAGCTCAAGTTTGCAGGCTATGATGGGATTATTGTTGAAGGAAAGGCAGAGAAACCTGTTTACATATACATAAAGGATGAAAACGTCGAAATCCGTGATGCTTCCCACCTATGGGGGAAGTTGGTTAGTGAGACTGAAGAAGCGATAAGAAAAGAGATTGGAAGTAAAAAGCTTAGAATAGCCCTAATTGGGCCCGCTGGGGAGAATCTCGTTAAGTTTGCTGCAGTGATGAACGATGGACACCGGGCTGCTGGAAGGGCCGGTGTTGGAGCCGTTATGGGTAGTAAGAACCTTAAGGCAATAGCGGTTGAAGGGAGCAAGACCGTCCCGATAGCGGACAAGCAGAAGTTCATGCTCACCATAAGGGAGAAGATAAACAAGCTCAGGAATGATCCTGTTGCGGGAGGAGGACTCCCCAAGTATGGTACCGCCGTTCTCGTCAATATAATCAATGAAAATGGTCTCTACCCAACGAGAAACTTTCAAACTGGGGTTTATGAACACGCCTATGAACAGAGCGGTGAAGCAATGGCAGCTAAATACCTCATAAGGAACCAACCCTGTTATGCCTGTCCGATTGGCTGTGGAAGGGTCAACAAGCTTCCAACCATTGGAGTCACCGAAGGCCCGGAGTATGAGAGCACGTGGGCCCTTGGTGCTAACCTTGGCATAAATGATCTCGCGAGCATAATAGAAGCCAACCACTTGTGCGACGAGCTTGGACTTGATACAATATCCACGGGAGGAACTCTTGCAACGGCCATGGAGCTCTACGAGAAAGGCTTCATAAAAGATGAGGATCTTGGAGAAGCACCACCATTTAGATGGGGCAACACGGAAGTCCTGCACTACTACATAACAAAGCTTGCGAAGAGAGAGGGGTTTGGTGACAAGCTCGCTGAAGGAGGCTACCGTCTCGCCGAGAGTTATGGTCACCCAGAGTATTCAATGAGCGTCAAGAAACTTGAGCTTCCCGCTTACGACCCAAGAGGGGCCGAAGGACACGGTCTTGGTTATGCTACCAACAATCGTGGAGGTTGTCACATCAAGAACTACATGATAAGCCCCGAGATTCTCGGTTATCCTTACAAGATGGATCCACACGACATAAGTGACGACAAGGTCAAGATGCTCATAATCTTCCAGGATTTGAGTGCTCTAATTGATGCAGCGGGTCTATGTCTCTTCACGACTTTTGGTCTTGGAGCAGATGACTACCGTGATATGCTCAATGCAGCTCTTGGATGGGACTTCTCGACGGAGGATTATCTCAAGATTGGGGAGAGGATATGGAACGCCGAGAGGCTCTTCAACCTCAAGGCTGGTCTTGACCCAGCTAAGGATGATACCCTTCCAAAGCGCTTCCTTGAGGAACCAATGCCTGAAGGGCCTAACAAGGGATACGTTGTTCGCTTGAAGGAGATGCTTCCAAGGTACTATGCCCTCAGAGGCTGGACAGAGGATGGAAAGGTTCCACCAGAGAAGGCTAAAGAGCTCGGTATTGAAGAATTTGTGTAATCTTGCTTTTCTTCTACTTTTGCAATTTTTTTCATTCGAAAAATTTTTTAAGTGTAAAAGTCATTTTTATAGGAATGGTGATAAAATATGGTAAAAGTCAAGGTTTTTGCCACACTGATAAAGCTCACCGGACGGAAAATTCTCGAAGTTCCCGCTGGAAGTGTGGGGGAACTTTTGGAAAAGCTTTACTCAACATATCCTGGGTTTGAAGAGGAACTCAAGAGGGGTTTCATGATACTCGTTAACGGGAGGAATATTGAGCACCTACAGGGTTTGCAAACTCCACTCCGTGAAGAGGATATTGTGAGTATCTTTCCTCCAGCTGGAGGTGGCTGAAGTGGAAAAGGAATACTCCTTCACACTCTGGGATGGCAAGGTAATAGTAAAACCTAAACTTGACATGAAATATCTCTACATAGAGACGACGAGCAGGTGCAACCTCCACTGCGAAATGTGTTTCAAGCAGTACTGGGAGGAGCCCGAAGGGGACATGGATTGGGAGCTTTTTCTTAAGATTCTCGATGATGCAAAGGAGTTCCCAGAGCTGAAAATGATTTACTTTGGTGGAATAGGAGAGCCTTCTGTTCATCCTCGCTTCATGGATATGGTGCGCGAGGTCAAAAAGAGGGGCTTTGCCTTAGGGATGAGCACAAATGGAACCCTTCTCACAGATAAGATGTTGCGAGAATTTGCGGAGCTTGGAGTGGAGCTTGTCTATTTCTCAATGGATACAATACCAAGTGCTCAGAATGCAATAACCCTTGGCCATCTTGCTGCTGCTATAACTGTTGACAAGATAAAGAAGCTTGTGAAGTATAGAGAAGAGACAGGAACTCATAGGCCCACTGTGGGAGTTGAGGTGGTGATAAGCAAAGAAAATTATGCACAGCTCCCTGAAATAGCACGTTTTCTTTTAAATATTGACGTTGATGCAATGCTTGTCTCAAACCTTCTTCCTCTTGCCCCGGAGCAGGTGGGGGATATAATCTACGATGGTGAGGTTGATATGACCTCTATACTTGATGAGCTTTATAAAATAGCTCACAATGGTCTCTATATAAAGCTTCCTTACTTTGAGCTTAGGACAGAGCGCTCCTGTGACTTTGATGAGAATAATGTTGCAGTGATTAGATGGGATGGGGAAGTTTCTCCATGTTATCGCTTCCTCCACAGCTATAAGGAATACATCTTTGGACGGGAGAAGAAAGTTAATGCCTATTCCTTCGGTAATGTCCGGGAGAAGAGCCTAGCAAAAATCTGGACAAGCGAAAAATACACTTGGTTCCGCTTTACCATGAAGAATTACATGTATCCATCATGCACCGATTGCTCTTTAAGGGATGCCTGCGACTTCGTTAAGACGAGCGACATAGACTGCTGGAGTAATGAGCCTAGCTGTGCTGATTGCCTCTGGGCCAGAAGGATAGTATTGTGTCCTATTCCTCAACACAACTTTGGGAAGTTCTACTGAACTCTCTCATTATTCTTTGAATATTTCTCCTGTAATCAGGTCTATCCCTACCTTCCTGACCTTGAGCTTCCAGAGCTTCTCGGGTGCCCCGCCCCCTTCCTCACGATAGCCAGTCATCTCGATTATCCCCATGTCCTCAAGGGCCGAGAGATGGTAGTAGAGGGTGGAGCGGGGCATGTTCAGGCCCCTCTCCTGGAGGGCTCGGTAGAGTTCGTTCGTTCCCTTAACGCCCTTGCTAAGGATTTTTATGATGCTCTGTCTCGGCTCGGCCATTAGCGGTTTGAGCATCATCATTAAACTCTTCAGGTTTCTCATATCCTCCATCATCCATCTCGGCACTTCTATCACCGTTAATTATTTTGCCCCAAAGTTTATAAAATTACTGCTTTTCTATGCTTTTGGCTCGAATATTATAGAAAACTTTATAAAGAAATTTGTGATATTACAAAACAGAAGAGATAGAGGTGGTTGAGATGCCGTTTGGAGTTACAGGATGGAAGTGGAAGGTTGGAAGGTTTGGGTACACGATGGAGAAAGAGTCGAACTACGAGAAAATCAAGGCGAAGGCAAAAGAGTTGCTTGAGAAAGCTACCAGAGGTGTCATATGGAAGTGCCGTTGTGGAACAACTCACATTTCTCTGCTTGTTGATGGCGAGATACTCGGAGAGTTGTGGGAGGGTGTTAACCCCAAAGAACTCGAAGTTGGTGCCTACTGGTATGGAAAATGGGGGACGAAGATCCAGCTCGTGAAGGACGAAAGGGTGATGGGCTTCCTATGGCTCACCTGAGCCTTTTTTATTTTTTGGCCCGGAATGTAAAACTCTTAGGAGATGACTGAGATGGGAGCAATAAACTTCCTGAAGGAGAAGATGTTCTACATAGTTTTCACGCTGATCTTCCTATCGAGCTATGCTGGTCTGTATCACAGAGAGATGTTTCTATCCCTCAAATGGACGCTGCCGGTTGCACTCTTTATGATGCTCTTCCAGCCAATGGTGTTCATGAATATAAGAAAAGCGTTCACGACAAGGACAGAGATAAAGACGAAGTATCTTGTGGCCCTGACGGCGTTCTACCTCCTCCTCTTTCCCGCCCTGACGTGGCTTCTCCTTAAGTTCTGGCTTGCGGTAATACCTGGCATCGATCCAAGACTGCTCGCAGGGATTGTCCTAATAAGCCTTGCCCCTCTTCCCAGCTCGGCACCGGCTTTCACGAACCTCGCGGGTGGAAAGTTCCAGCTGACGCTCGTCGGTGTCATATGGACATTCCTTCTCTCGCTCTTTGTTATGCCGATTTACGCTAGGTTCATACTCCACACACTCATAAAAGTTCCGATGTGGCTGCTCCTCAAGTCGCTCGTCCTTTACATCATAGCACCCCTCACAGCGGGCCAGCTAACGAAGTACGCGATTCTGAACTGGAAGAGCGAAGAAGCCCTCATGAAGCTCAAGGAACCCCTCGTGGGCCTCTCACTCCTTGGCATGTACTGGATGATCATTGTGGTCTTTGGCATAAACGGAAAGATGATAGCCGAGAGGCCGGAGATTATAATCGTCGGAGCGCTTATAATGAACGCCTACTTCATTGCGCGTGCGGCCATAGCTTACTTCACCGGAAAAGCGCTTGGCTTTCCTCTGGAGCAGAACATATCACTCGTGTATTCAACTGGCTCCAACATGACCCTTGCAACGGCAATGGCAATAGGGACATTTGGTCCTCTCGCGGCCGTCGGGACGGCCCTTGGAGGGCCTTTCAGCGACATGATACTCATGATACTCTTCGTAAAGCTCTTCGCCATTCTGAGGGCAAGGCGTATATACGTTGAAACCAATATCCCCACAGGTGATGAGAGATGAGTGTCCCACTGGTTTGCCTCGTAACGTGCGGGGAGTCTCTTTCCGAGCTGATCGCACTGGAGGCTCTAAAGGAGCTCGGGGATAGTGTCGGGCTGTGCCCACTCACAGCGATTACAAGAGGGGTTCCAGAGGTAATTGGAAGAATAAAAAACGCCAAGCACATCATCCTCTTAGATTCCTGCTCTCTGAGGTGTGCAAAGAAAACTGCCGACGAGCTGGGAATCTGCTATGATGAGTACATCAACCTTGAAGAGGAACTTAACATGAGAACCCCCTGCTATGAGAATCCCTCTGTTGAGGTCGTGGACGACATTGGCCTGGCGGCTGCACACCTGATAGAAAGAATTGGAGAGGTTCTCAAAGAGCCCTGACCGGCTGGGCTAGTACCCATTGTGTCCAGAAATGATTTTAAATATTACGGGAAATTTCAATCGAAAAGAATTTCATAAGAATAAAAATAAAAATGAAGTGACTCTTATATTTGATAAATTCGCCAAGAACCTTAAGAAAAATCTCCTGTGGTACTCACTCATAACCATAGGCATAGGTTGGGCCCTTAGGCTTGCTTTTCCCAGCTTTGCAAAGACTCACAAGACCTCGCTCATCAACCTGACGACGGTTCTTGTCTTTTTCATGATATACCCGATGATGGTGAATCCCAACCTTGAGAGAATACCTAAGGTTCTGAAAGAACCGAAGCCCGTCCTTCTAAGTCTTGCCTACAACTTTGTGCTAACCCCGATAGTGGCTTTTCTCCTCGTTAGGGGCTTCATCCACGACCCCAACCTTGCACTTGGCTTTCTTCTCATCATGCTGGGTCCGGGCTCTTCAATGAGCATAGCATACACCAACCTGGCGGGGGGAGATCTTATAACGTGGCCGGACAAAGCTTTTGGCCCTAGGGACAAACCCTCGGGGATGGCCAGTATATATCCGCTGATACACACCCCTGACCAGCAAACCTTAAAAGCAGTTAGGGTTACCTAATATATGAAAAACATCTAATATGAAAGATATAACAGGTGAGATTGATGTTTAGGAAAATATTTTTCCCAACGGATTTCAGCGAGGGAGCGTACAGGGCGGCAAAGTGCTTCGAGAAGGCCAACGACATGCCAGTTGGAGAGGTGGTTCTTCTTCACGTGATAGACGAAGGAACTCTGGAGGATCTCCTTAACGGTTACTCGCTCCTCTACAGTGATGAGGGCATGGAAATCGAGGCCATTAAAAAGGCGTTGCTGAGGAAAACCATGGAAAAGCTTCAGGCTAAGGCGGAGGACTGCAAGAAAATCTTCGGCACTGAAAACGTGAAAATCCTGATTAGGTTTGGCCTCCCGTGGGAAGAGATTGTTAAGGTTGCCGATGAGGAGGACGTGTCACTCATACTCCTCCCCAGTCATGGGAAGCTCGGCTTCTCACATGAAATCCTTGGCTCTACAACCGTCCGTGTATTGAGAAAGACGCAGAGACCGGTTCTTGTGGTAAAAACGCACTGCGAATGTGGGGGTGATGGAGAATGAACTGGTTGAAGCTCAAGAACCACCTCGATAAGTACCTCCCGGTTTACGTCGCGCTCGCCATGATAGCGGGCTTTTACGTCGGAACGCACACGAACCTCAAGCCCTACCATGACACACTCAAGACTCTGAACATGCTCGTTGTCATCAGCATGATATACCCGATGATGATTAACCTTCGTCTGGGAGAGCTCAACAACAGTGCCCGGCTCGGGAAGCAGCTGGCCATAGCCCTCACAATGGGACTTGTGATTTCCCCGCTCATAATGTACGGAGCAATATGGCTGACCAACCTTGTTCACCCTATAAATCACATGCTTGCCCTTGGGCTTCTCCTGGCCGTTGTGGTGCCCTGCTCTTCAATGACCATAGCCTATACTGGCTTCACCAAGGGCAACATCGAGCTGGCGACCATAGTGGTTGCGTTGAGCTTCACGCTGGCAATCATAACGGTTCCGGCCTGGCTCAAGGTCTTCGCATCGAACTATCACGTTTCAATATCGGTCTGGCTCCTCGTCAAGACCATTCTCATAGTCGTCATAACGCCCATGATACTCGGCGTTCTTACGAGGGTCTATCTGATGGGTAAACTCGGCCCGGAGGGCTTCTTAAGGATAAAACCAGCATTCCCGGCGATTTCACTCCTTGGCATGTATACAATAGTCTTCCTGATATTTATGGAGAAAGCCGAGCTCATAGCCAGCAAACCAAGTATCGTTGGCGTCGCCCTGGTTCCTCTGGCCATTTACTACACCACAGCTCTTCTCTTCATGACATTCGTGGACAAGGCTGTTGGAATCCCATATAGGGATCACATGGCAATAACGTTTACCTCCGTTGGGAAGAACGAGGGAACGGCAATGGCCATAGCCCTAGCGGCAGGGACGGGCCTCATGGCGATAGCACCCGCGGTAACTCCAATACTTCAGATACCGTTCTTGGTTGGCTACGTTAAAGCATGGAGAAAGATAGCGGGGCTGTGGAAATGTAAGGTTACAGAGGAGGAGGCGGTCCCAGGAGCCTCTTGATTCTTTTTCCTTTAATGATTGGCACCTTCCCGGGCCATGAGGATCAAGGGGTCTTCAAAAATGTTAAAGAAAATGGTTTCAGAGCTTTCTCCCAACCTCGTAGCCTTCCCTCACTGCGCTGGCTATGTTTCTAACGGACTTTGCGTCGCCGATGATGTGGTACTCGATGCCCTCTATGGTGAATGGTACGTACGGCCTCATTCCAAACGCTCCAATGATCACATCACACTTTATCATTTCCTTCTCCCCTGTTTCGGTGTTCTCTACTATCGCGTACCCTTCACCAGCGCTCACGAAGCGCCTGCCGGTTAGGATGGGTATTTCTCTCTCCTCAAGCTCCCGCAGGAGGTATCCACGTGTTATCCTTTCAATGTTTGGGAGGATGGCTGGACTGCGTTTGATTATCCTGACCCGGTTGTTGAACTGGGCAAGATACAGGGCCGTTTCAACCCCAACAAGACCCCCTCCGCCGATTAGGATGTCTTTGTTCTCGACCCTGACCTCTCCACGTAGAACCTTATCGAAGGGCGTTATCAAACCACGTTCCCCGCTGCAGGGCAGGAACGGTTTCGCCCCTGTAGCTATGACAACTGCCTGTGGGTTTAGTTTTAGTATGTCTTCTTTCGTCGTCTCCCCCTCATGGAAGTGGACGTTGGGCATCTCGGATAGGACGTTGCGGTAGTACTCGATGAGCCAGCCGATCTTCTCCTTTCCGGGTGGAACCATCGCCAAGGTGAGCTGACCGCCGAAGACCTCATAGAATAGATGAACCTCATGTCCCCTCATGGCCGCAACCCTTGCGGCCTCAAGACCCGCCGGGCCCGCTCCAATTATTGCCACGACGCGTTTTCTCGGGGCCTTTGGGACTTCCTCCTCGTTCCCGACGTTGGCGTTGACACCGCATCTTATCGGCCCCTTTTCGTCATGGACTGCCTTGATGCACTCACTGCATCCTATGCAACGCCTTATCAGATGCTCCTTTCCCTCCGCAACCTTTCTCATCCAGTCGGGATCCGCTATCAGGGGTCTTCCGAGGATGACGAGGTCTGCTTGGGTCTCAAGGACTTTCTCCGCGATCGCCGGTTCCCTTATCATGCCCACCGCCGCCACTGGAACGGGCAGAGGTCTTATCCTTTCGGCCAGGTAAGCACGCCAGGCCTGGGGATAGTGCATTGGTTCGAGACGCTTCTCCTTCGGCCCGAGGCCTATATCCGCCTGTATCATGTCGTAACCTGTCCTGGCCAGAGTTAGGGCTATCTCCCGTCCGGTCCTCAGGGTTATGCCCCCCTCAAGGAAGTCGTCCACGGCCAGCCTTATCGTTACCGGAAAATCCCAACCACATTTCTCTGCTATGCGCTTCCTCACCTCCACCGCGAATCTCGTCGGTTCACCCCACTTGTCGTCGCGATGGTTGGTTAGGGGGGAGAGGAACTGGTTAATGAGCAGTCCGTGGGCACCTTGTACCTCAACCATGTCGAAGCCCGCATCCATTGCGAGTCTCGCCGAATATGCGAACTTCTCCACCAGCTCCTCTATCTTCTCGGGCGAGAGATAGTCCACACCCATCTTTTTCCATCCCTCATGGGCGAGCTCGACTGAGAGTTTAACTCTCTCATACTTGTGGACTTTGGAGGTCAGCAATTTCCAGTCCTTGAGGACGGCTTTTGAGTCGATCCTTGGCTGGAATGGCATGTGTTTTCCTTCGGGGAAATCTATGGATGTGTTCTCCACTATTATCAGGCCGACACCACCCCTTGCACGTCTCTCGTAGTGTCTGACGAACCTCTCCGTCAGCCTCCCGTTCTCTAGGGCAAAGTTCGTCGATATCGGCGGGAACACCACCCTGTTCATAAGCTCAACGTTGCCTATGTTTATCGGCTCAAATAGTTTAGGGTAGCCTTTTTTCATTAGGCTCACCTAAAATAGTGTTTCGATATCCCTTATAAAACTTGGTTTGATTGATGTATATCCCATATGAAAAATTTTCAATAGGACTCATGTCTCTCACGTATCCATATCGGGCGAACTAAAGGTAAAGGTTATTACGTACGTGGATGAATTAAGGGAATGATGCCATGACCGCTCCATTTCCCCAATACGGAGGGAGCCTCGGGTTGAGTCCAGGCTTCTAAAACCTGAAGACGGCAAAAAGCGGTGGAACTCGTCAGGGAAGCACTTCTCTTTTTTCGAGCTGGAGAACCAATAATTCACCCCGCCCACGTTGATATTCCGGTCTTCTACCTGAATTTCGCCATAGACAGGGCTCACTACGACGAGAATTGGGGTCAACATAGAGGGGAGCGGCATCGTCGTGGGCTCTCTTGCCAGCCTCATAGCCCTCAGGATAGCAAGGGTTGGGGTGGGGCACTTCCACCGCCATTCCGTTCTCTACTTTCTCGTGGCCCTTTTGCTCTCCGCGCTCCTCATTTTGTAGCACGTGATTCCCCCGAGCTTCATACGGCGGTTCTTCACTCGCTCCCAAAGGGTTTTTAACCTTATGAACTTTAGTTCATTCAGGTGCTGGAGATATGAGAATCATAGAAGTCGTTGACCTTACCAAGTACTACGGTTCATTCCTCGCGGTTAACGGCGTGAGCTTTGAGGTTAAGAAGGGTGAAATATTCGGGTTTCTCGGCCCAAACGGTGCGGGAAAAACAACTACTGTCAGAACGATTACCGGCGTTTTAAGGCCAAGCTCCGGAGAGATAAGGGTTCTCGGCTACGACATGCTCGATGAGAGGGAAAAGATAAAGGCGAGGGAAAGGATGGGCATAGTTCCAGAGATGGCGAACCCCTATGTGGATTTAACGGCGATGCAGAATCTCAGGCTCATGGGCGAGCTCTACGGAATGGAACGGAGGGAGATAGAGAAGCGCTCAATTGAACTCCTCAAGCTATTTGGCCTCTACGAGAAGAGGAACGTGAAGGTGAGAGCTTTTTCGAAGGGCATGAGGCAGCGCCTTATTCTTGCCATGGCCATGATAAGCGACCCCGAGCTTTTAATCCTCGATGAACCGACGAGCGGCCTCGACGTCATAAGCGCTCGCTTGATAAAGGACGTCATCCGCGAAGAGAAGAGGAATGGAAAGACGATATTCATGACAACCCACAACATGGTTGACGCAAACGAGCTGTGCGAGAGGATTGGAATCATAAGGAGGGGAAGGCTCATAGCTATTGACACGCCCGAGAAGCTCAAGCAACTGGTTAAGGGCAGCGTTTCCGTGGAGGTTAGCTTCGAGCCTATGAAACTTGAGCCTTTCAGCCTTTCTTCGGCGATTAGAGTTGAGCTGACGGGAGATAAGGCGAGGATTTTCACGAACGATCCGGATGCAACGATCAGGGAGCTCGTGCACTACGCCGAGAGCAATAGCCTGCGGATAGTGAGCCTGAGAACTCTATCCCCCTCACTGGAGGATGTCTTTATCAAGCTGGTGGGTGACGGGAATGATTGAGGTACTCAAGCGCTCCTTTGCCATAGCGAAGAAGGACATGCACATCTTCTACCTCAAGGGGCCGGTAGTAATAATGGGTCTCATATTCCCCTTCTTCCTGTTCCTGGCCTTCATGATAGGGCGGAACCTCTCGGGAGGGCATCTTTTCGTTGGTCTAACGGCCATGACGGCCTTTTTCACCTCCACAGCTGTTGGCCCCACGATAGTCCCATGGGAGTGCAGGGGAAGGACCTTCGAGAGGCTTATAACCTCTCCCGTTTCGCTGACCACGGTGCTCCTCGGTGACCTTCAGGCTTCCCTCTACTTCGGGCTGGCGATAACATTCACCATAGCCGTTCCTGCAATGCTCTACCTCTCAATTCATCCCTCAATCGTTGTTTTTCTTCTCTCCACCATCCTGGCGGTTGGCTGCTTCTCCGCCATGACGGTACTGATGTCCTCTTATCCTCCCACGGACATTCCAGCCGACGTCATGATGCTGTCCTCGCTCGTTAAGTTCTCGCTCCTCTTCATCAGTGGCATTTTCGTACCCATTGAAAATCTGCCCGCCTACGGCAGGTGGATTTCCTTCATCTCGCCGCTGACGTACTATGTTGACGCCCTGAGGCACTCCCTTGGCGGGGGATATCTTCCGCTGTGGCTCGATCTGGGGATGCTTACAATCTTTGCACTTGCCTTCTTCCTAACAGGCTCGTGGGTGCACAAGAGAGTGCTTGAGCGGAGGTTCACATGATGTCTGCAGAGGCCTCCCCTTATCTCTCACGGTCTCCCCCTCAAAGGTTAATCCGTTAAGGCAAGAGGTCACCGCTGGGACTTTCTAACTACCTCCACTTCTCCCTTTATCTTCTCCTCTCCACCATGTTGAAGACCGTCCCGTACTTCTCGGCAAGCTCCTTGACGCGGAGTATCTTTTTCTCGGGCTCCTCCGTCAGATTATGAAGTCGCCGGTAATAACGCCGATACACTGCCCGAAGGGAAAAGCCATACTTGAAGCAGGGGAGGTTAGAATAGTGAAAGTAGAAGCGAGAAGGAAAGTAGAGGAAGTCCTCAGGAGTCTCCAAAGTAGCTTATAGTTCCCCTCGTGAAAGCCTCGTCCTTCAGGGCGGGGATGTAAGAATCCTAAAATCGGCACTTGAGTAGAAAGCTTTTTAAACTCTTGTAACGTAATAGGGCCTCGGAGAGGCCACCGTCAGATA
>Ga0180300_10000137_pt1 | contig 28221 bp, 29 predicted proteins | sample GuaBasSediGuay15_FD_121798 | JGI IMG/M metagenome (GOLD analysis project Ga0180300, IMG submission 121798) | Subseafloor sediment microbial communities from Guaymas Basin, Gulf of California, Mexico - Guay15, Core 4569-2, 21-24 cm | ecosystem: Environmental > Aquatic > Marine > Hydrothermal...
CCGCCCTAATGGCTTACACACATGGCTTTTCCCATTAATTGATCCTCGCTATCGTGGCTATTTGCAGGATCACGAACCCTGGCAGATGGCGCTGAGGCTCATAATTTATACTACTGTCTTCATAATAGGCTGTATCTTCTTTGGCAAATTCTGGATCGAAACAACAAATATGGGTCCTGAAGCGGTGGCAAGACAGATACAGAGCTCTGGAATGCAGATTCCTGGCTTCAGAAGAGATCCGAGAATTCTGAAAAAAGTGCTTGAGAGATACATTCCTGCTTTAACTGTTTTAAGCTCCGCATTAGTTGGGGCGCTTGCAATATTTGCAGATTTGATAGGCACAGTGGGCAACACATCTGGAACTGGATTATTGCTTACAGTAGGTATAGTCATAAGACTCTATGAAGATATTGCAAGAGAACAGGCAATGGAAATGCACCCTGTTTTGAGAAAGTTCTTGGGAGTAGAATGAGAGTAATAATAGCTGGCATACCGGGAGCAGGAAAGACTACGGTGCTCAATGAAGCATTGAAGATAAAGAAGATGGAAGTAGTCAATTATGGAGATGTGATGTTTGAAATGGCAAAGCAGGAAGGCATAGAAGACAGAGATGAGATGAGAAAGCTACCATACGAAAAACAGCGCGAGCTACAGTTGAAAGCGGCGAAAAAGATTGCTGAAAAGGATGATGTTATCATAGATACGCACTGCACAATAAAAACACCATATGGCTATCTGCCTGGCTTGCCATATGACGTCTTACAAATTTTACAGCCAAAAAGAATTATTCTGATTGAAGCTGAACCAGAAGAAATAGAGGCAAGGAGAAAAAAAGATGAAGGAATAAGGAAGAGAGATGAAGAAAGCAGGGAAGGAATAGAATTGCATCAGATGATGAATAGAATTGCAGCGATGAGTTATGCTGTCATTACAAATGCAACAGTAAAAATTGTGAAGAATAGACAGGGAAAAATAGAGGAAGCTGCAAGAGAAATAGCAAAAGCATTAGAGTAGTTCCCCAACAACCTTTTCCACTTCTGCCAAAATATTTCCATTATGTACAAAATCTGCAATTTTTTCAATTTCTTTATACATTGCCTTATCTTTTTCCACCATTTTCACATGCTTCCTTATGAAATCATATGCTGCTTTGCTTGCTGGTGATGGTTGCAGCTCAAAGAAATCTAGGGCTTGTGATGCGGCAATATATTCAATAGCTACCACTTTTTCAGCATTTCTTAAAATCTGCATGCATTTCCTTGCCGCAATGCTTCCCATTGATTGATAATCCTCTTGATTGGCTGACGTGGGTATAGAATCAACGCTTGCTGGATAGGCCATGCTTTTATTCTCGCTTACTAAAGAAGCTGCAACATACTGCAGAATCATTAAGCCAGAATTTAAGCCCGGCTCTTTGGCTAGAAACGGTGGCAGTTCAGAAAGCTTCTCATCCAGCAAACGGGCTGTTCTCCTTTCAGAAAAACTCGAAAGTTTTGTTAATATTATATTGAGTAAGTCCAAAGCTATGGCAACTGGTTCCCCATGAAAATTTCCTCCTGATATTACGCTGTCATCAAAGATTAAAGGATTATCTGTTGCAGAATTTATTTCAGTGCGGAGTATATTCCTGATAAAATCCATTCCTTCATACATTGCACCAAATACCTGTGGCATGCATCGCAGGCTATACGCATCTTGAACCTTTGGACAATTTTTATGGGAGGCAATTATACTGCTGCCTTGACACAGCTTCCATAGATTTTTGATGGCTTTCTTCTGCCCGTTATAAGGGCGTGCTATGGCTATTTCCTCTCTAAATGCCTGATCTGTTCCCTTTAATGCCTCTAAACTCATAACTCCAGCAATCTGAGCGTTCTTCAGAAGATTGTAAGCGTCATGATAAGCTAAACACGCCACTCCAGCCATAAACTGACAGCCATTTATTAAAGCCAGACCTTCCTTCGCCTTAAGTTTAAGTGGCTTCATATCCAGCTTATCAAGAACTTCTTTGGCTGGCATTAACTGCCCATTATAATATGCTTCTCCTTCTCCTACTAAAGCCAGTGCAACATGAGCAAGTGGCACCAAATCTCCGCTGGCTCCAACAGAGCCCTGGGAAGGAACATGAGGATAAAATCTTTTGTTTAAAGCTTCTGCCAGTCTCTCAAGAATTTCATATCTTACTCCAGAAAATCCTTTTGCAAGAGAGTTAAGGCGTAACAACATTATTGCTCTTACAACTTCTTCCTCCAAAGCTTCGCCAACACCACAAGCATGACTCCTTATCAGATTTTCCTGCAGCTCTTCAATTTTATCATTGCTTATTTTAACATTTGCAAGTTCTCCAAAGCCAGTGTTTACGCCGTATATTGGCTTTCCTTCCTCCAGAATCTTTTCAATTGTTTTTCTGCCTTTTTCCACACACTCTTTTACTTTTTCTCCTATCTCCACCTCTTCATATTTTCTTGCAACATTTACAACATCTTCTATGGATAGACTCTCGCCATCCACAATCATATTCAGCCTCCCATTTTATTGATTAAATATCTTAACTCTTTCTTTAATTCCTCATCATCGGTTATCAATATAGCTTTCTGGCAGGCTTCAATTGCTTTTTTTATGTCGCCTTTTTTCATACAGCATTTTATCACGCCAATATATGCATCTATATTCTCTTTAATGCCTATAGAAGCTTTATATTCCTCCAACGCCTCATCTATTTTTTCCTCTTCAAAAAGGATGTTTCCTCTAATGCACTTAAAAATTTCATCACTCCCATAAATTATCTCTGCCTTCTTCAGATATTTCCATGCTTTTCCATAATTTTCAGCGTCGATATAAATATTTATAACTTTTGTGTAAGCTTCTTTCGAAGGAAACGCTTCAATAAATTTTTCAAATTCTTTTTCTTCATCTTCTCCTTTCATAAGCAGTATTATCCCATATAACAAATGATACTGTGGCAAATGGTGCAATTTTAATGCTTCCTTTATTATCTCCTCAGCTCTCTCCATTTTTCCAATATTTAGAAAACTCGATATGAGATAATCCAGTATGAAGGGGTCTTTCGTTTTTTCATATAAGATATTGAGATATTCCTCAGCTTTTTCAGCATTTCTTTCCATGTATATATTTGCTAGGAGGATATAGGAATGAAGTCTATCTGGATGTTTTTCGTTAAATTCTCTCAAAATTTCCTCAGCCTTTTCTTCCTTGCCCTGCATTATTAAAGAAAAGGCAAGATAGATGTAACCATCATCTTCGCCCATTCCAATGGCTTTTGTCGCTATTTTTTCAGCATCTTCATATTTCCCTATCATAGTTAGGATTCTCGAATGAAGAGCATACAAGTAGCCATTTTCATGTTCCTTCAGCAGTTCTTTTAAAAAATTCTCTTCTTCATAAAATTTTCCCTCCTCCTCATATATATCGCATATGTTCGCAACAGAAGTTTCCAATTCTCCACAATCTATTGCCTTCTTAAAAAAATCTATTGCTTTATCATAATCTCCTTTTCTTCTGCAGCAGATTCCCAGGCCATTATATACCTCTGCATTTGCATCATCAAGCATCTGAGTGAATAGCTTTTCTGCCTTTTCTATTTCATTCATTGAAAGATATTCATTTGCACAAATCATTTTAATTTCTCTGCTATCATCTTTGGCAAGTTCTTCAAGAAATTCATTGTATATGCCAGGATATCTCTCTCTCATTTCCTTCATTACTTCCTGTTGCTGTCTTGCCATCTCATCGAGCATTTCCATTTCTTGCTTCGCTATTTCTTCCGGATGCATATATTTTATATGATCCTCCATACTCCCCTTTACCTTTGCCCCACATATAGGGCATACTTCATTTTCCATTATATCACCACAACATTGGCATTTTTATGCCAAACTTTTTAGCATTTTTTATTGCCTCTTCATAGCCTGCATCGGCATGCCTTACAATGCCTAATCCAGGATCAGTTTTAAATACTCTTTTAATGCGCTCATCTGTTTCCTTGCTTCCATCACATATCACAACCATGCCAGCATGCGTCGATAGTCCTATACCAACGCCTCCTCCATTGTGAATGGCAACGTTATCGGCGCCTGCTGCACAGTTCAGCAATGCATTCAGCAGAGGCCAGTCAGCTATAGCATCGCTTCCATCTTTCATTTTTTCCGTCTCTCTATTTGGAGAGGCAACGCTTCCTGCATCTAAATGGTCACGGGTTATAGCAATGGGACCTATCACTTCTTCTCTAACAAGCCTATTTATTTCCAAGGCAAACCTGTCCCTCTCACCATATCCAAGCCAGCATACTCTAGCTGGCAATCCTTCCCAAGGCAAATGTTCCTCTGCCTTCTTAATCCAGTTTGTGAGAATTTTATTTTCTGGAAACATTTTCATTACAAGTTCGTCTGTCGTTAATATATCATTTGGCTCGCCAGTCAAAGCAATCCATCTGAATGGGCCTCTACCTTCACAGAACATCGGGCGTATATAAGCAAGAACGAAGCCTGGATAATCAAAAGCATTTTTCACGCCTGCTTCATATGCCTGTCCTCGCAAATTATTGCCATAGTCAAAAACTATAGCTCCTTGCTTTTGAAATTCAAGCATAGCCTTGCAATGCTCAGCCATTGATTTCATTGAAAGCTCAATGTATTTCTTTGGATTTTCTTCCCTCAGCTGAAAAGCTTCGTGCAAATTATCTCCATAATAACCAGCCGGAACATAACCATTTAATGCATCGTGAGCAGCTGTTTGGTCTGTGACTACATCTGGTGTAATGCCCCTCTTTACTAACTCTGGATGAACATCAGCGCAATTGCCGAGTAAAGCGACAGATATAGCATCTCCCTCTTCCTTTGCATTCTTTACAATCTCCAAAGCCTCATCCAAGTCGGCGGTTTTTTCATCGCAGTAGCCAGCTTTGATTCTCCTGTCTATTCTGCTCTCATCACATTCTACAACCAAAGCAGCACCTCCGTTCATTTTTATGGCAAGAGGCTGCGCCCCGCCCATTCCTCCGAGACCGCCTGTTAAAACAAATTTGCCTTTTAATGTACCATCAAAATGTTTTCTTGCGCATGCTGCAAATGTTTCGTATGTTCCCTGTATGATGCCTTGTGTTCCAATATAACACCATGAACCTGCTGTCATCTGCCCGTACATTATAAGCCCCAGATCTTCCAGCTCGTAAAATTTTTCCCATGTGCTCCACTTCGGCACGAGATTTGAATTTGCTATTAAAACGATGGGGCTCTCTTTTCTTGTTTTAAATATGCCAACTGGCTTCCCGGATTGAATAAGCAGTGTCTCATCTTCTTCAAGCTCTTTCAGTGATTCCACTATTTTGTGATAACATTCCCAGTTCCTTGCTGCCTTGCCGGAACCACCGTATATGATAAGCTCCTCTGGCTTTTCAGCATTCTCCAAATTATTCTCAAGCATTCTCAAAATACCTTCCTGCCTCCACCCTTTGCAACGCAAGCTTTTACCACGGGCAGCCTTTATCTGCATGAAACAAAAATGGCAGTAGGATAAAAAGGTTTTGTGCAGTCTCAAAAAATTTTTGTATTGAAATTTGTTCTATGTGGGGTAAAATGAAAAAATATTGTTAGTCATATTTCCTTCTGCCCTAGTAGTTTTTTTGCTTTTGTTTTTTACTGCCATGGGGACAGAAAGTGGAAAGACCATTGAAATGAACGATGGAAATATCCTTTATGTTGGGGGAAGTGGTCCCAACAACTACACCAGTATACAGGATGCACTAAAGGATGCAAAGGATGGCGACACGATTTTTGTTTATTCTGGAGTATATTACACAAAGAGCCCGGGGATTTCCATATTCAAAAGGATTAGATTGTTGGGAGAAGACAGAGATACAACAATAATAGATAACAATGGCGCACCTCTTTCTGTTAACGCCGATGGAGTAAGAATAGAGAATTTTTCAATAAGGAATGGCGGCCCATGGAATGACGGAGTAGGCGTTAAATACGTTGAGGGTGCTTTTATCAAAAACTGCAAGATTTCCAGTAGTTATACGGGTGTAAATGTTGAGGGCTCATCCAATGTTATAATATCCAACTGTACCATTTTCTCTAATAATAGAAGTATTTTCATTTACTCTTCTTCCCACAACAAAGTAGAAAATTGCATTTTCTATTCAAACAAAAATGGTCTCAGAATAAGTGCTTCTACAGATAACAGCATATACAACTGCAGTTTTACAGGAGAGGGTGTTCTAATAACGGGTGATCCGGAAGATGTGACACAATTTGTCCATGATATGAAAAATAATTATGTGAATGAAAAGCCATTGCTTTATTATTATGGGAAAAGCAACATTATTCTGGAGGACATGGATATAGGAGAAATTATACTGGTGAATTGCAAAAATTTTAAAATCCGAAACATAAACATATCCAGAACAGAAGTGGGAATAGAAATCCAGAAAGGAGATGGAATATCAATATCCAACTGCAGTTTCCATCATAATAACTATTGTGGCATACTTGCAGGATATATGTTTGATAGTCGTATATCAAATTGCGATGTATACAATAATGGCTTCGGAGGCATTCACATTTTCTATTCTCGCGACAATATAATAAATGAATGTGAGGTATATTCTAACGGAGATAGAGGAATATTGATGTCCGAGGCTGCTGATGATAACCTGATTTCTCATTGTAACATATATAATCAAGCCGAGGCTGGTGTGGAGATATCTTTCTCCAGCAAAAACAATATCTCGGATTGCAATATCTACGATAATAAAGGAGGAATAAAAATTGTTTATTCCACTGGTAGTATAATTTATAACAATAATATTTCATCCAACGAGATTGGCGTAGCTTTACTGTGCGGAAGTAAATACACAACTATATCCAAATGCAATATTTATTCAAACCATGAAGGTGTTAGGATAGGAGTATATTTTGTGGAGAAGATTATATTCCATGCCGATATGTCCACGAATGATGTGATATATCAAAACAATTTCATAAAAAATGACATACATGCCTATTTCTTCAACGTACGCCGCCTAACCTGGGATTTCAATTACTGGGATAACTGGAAAGGAGTTGGAAGAAAAATCATAAGAGGAAATGTTATAATATTCGATATACCCATTTTCCCCTTGATAAATTTTGATAAACATCCAGCCAGGGAGCCATGGTAGCTATGAATCTATCTTAACGATTCTTCTTGCTTTTGGTACGAGATTTTCTATATAGTCGTCTCTCAGTATGCCTGTGCCTATGATTGCATTTCCACATTTTACTATTACGAAGTTATTCTTTTCAGCATTTATGAGTTTATCTGCCCTCACGTCATAACCCTGTATAAATTTTATCGCTTCTTTTTCATCTATAAAAACAACATTTTTTGTTGCTTTTCTTCCAACTATCATTGCCCCTTCTATGCTCAGCTTTATTTTTCTATTCCTTTTCAATTTTCCAAAGTAAATTCCTATTCTGTAGCATCTCTTTAAAACATCAAATATGCCAAAATCAATGTCTTTGGAGGCAATCCATATTTTTTCCTCTCCTGTCATAAAAACCCTGTAGTTATGCAAGCCTACTTTGCATCCATAATTTTTTTCTATTATTGCCTCAATTTCTCTTATTTCCTTACTGCTCAGCACTTTCTTAATCTGCATATAAAAAATCCCTCCGTGTTATTATCTTGAGGCCATATTCTTATTGCTTTAGTGGCCCATTCAAATTTCTTTCCATTCCATTCTTTTATGCCATGTCTTGTCTTTATTTCTTTCAGCTCTATTTTCTCTACTTCAATATCAAATCTTTGCAAAGCATAATCGATAACTTCCTCATTCTCTTCTGGCTCAACAGAACATGTAGAATAAACAAGAATGCCATCTTTCGTCAAGCAGTTGCATGCCGCCTTTATCAATGCTTTCTGCAGTCTTGCCATTTTTTTAACTCGCCAGTATTTCCATTTCTCAATCATCTTCTTATTTTTTATTATCTTGCCACTTGCCGTGCAGGGGGCATCCAGCAATATTTTATCCGCCTTCAGCCCAGTTTTATCAAAATAACGAGCGTCATAGTTTGTTATTATGCAGTTTGCTGCCCCTGCTTTCTGAATGTTATGAGTTAAAGCTCTTATTCTGGATATACTGATATCGTTTGCAATTATTACACCGCTATTCTCCATCATCATTGCAAGCTGCGTTGTTTTGCTTCCTGGAGCAGCACATAAATCAATGACAAAATCTTTTCTTTCTATTTCCATAACAAGAGGAGGTAGCATGCTGGCTGCCTCTTGGATGTGATAGTAGCCAAGATAGTACTCCATGTTTTTTGCAATATCCTCGCCTATGATGAAAAATCCGTTTTCGTACCAGGGCATCTCTTTTATCTCATATTTTGCCTGTAATCTTTCAAGCAACTCTTCTCTCGAAATTTTTAGAGTATTCGCCCTTATGCTTTTCCATTCCTGCTCTGCAGCAAAAAAAGCATCTGCATCTGGAATCATCTGTTCTATTCTTTCTCTAAACACATGTGAAAAGAGGGTTGCAGTATAAAACTTTTTTAATTCATTATGCATTACAAAAAGGAGATGGAGGCAGGGGGAGGGGAAAGTGAAAAAAAGAGGGAGACAATCTCCCTCCCCACTTATAACATTTAACAATAGTTTATAAATAATGTGTAGCAATCATCGAATTGTATAGAACATTCTTCGAAATGAGAAAATAATAGAGTGTGTTCAAGTCAATGTGTCATTGAATGAAAGAGAAACATATTTACCCATTTAGTTATTGAAAAAGATTAAGAAAACATACAACATGCTTGGAAATAAGATTAGCGTCTCCACTCCTCTCTAATTTTTTATTTTTATTTAGTAAATGTTTCCAAACATAAAAACTTAATATTTATTTTTCATATAGCAGTATGAAAAAACTTGTTGCAATGGCAGCTCTGCTGATGCTTTTTCCTGCTGCAAGTGCAGGTTTTATTTCATCAAGTATAAGCATTGATGTTACAGACCCGCCTGCTGTGCCTCTTGATAAAAGTGTTACGACAATGGCAAATGTAACTTTTAGCTGGGGCTTCGGAAATATTTTTCCATTACCTATCACTGTAAACATCCAGGCAAAAGATGTGCCAGACTGGCTTTATGTTTCTATTTCCCCAAGCAAATTCACCATAACGCCTACAGGCTTTTTTGGAGGGAAAAGCAGCAAAAATGTTCAAATTATTTTTAAAGCAAATAAGGAAGTAACAGCCTTTGTTGGCTACCCTGTTAAGATACATGCATATACAAATGGCAGTTTTATTTTGCGTGGCTCGGAAGCAACTGCAGAAGTTTATGTAATGGAGGATTTTGTAGACAATGGTTTAACTATAGAAAGGCCGTCTGCAGTCAACCTTTATACAGGAGAGGAAAAAACCATTTATTTCAACATAACAAATAAATGCAATGCTCCTGTTTATATTGAAATTGAGGAGGAAAATACAACTGGCTTTTCTCTTTCATATGAAAAGAAGTTTTCCATCCCATCAAAAGCCAAAAAAGCTGTGCCAGTAAAAATAAAAGCGGAGGAATCAAAAGAGGCAGAGGTGAGGATAAAATTCAATTACTATCCGGCAGGACATGAGGAAAAGAGGAATTATGAAGAAGTGTATCTTACTCTGGCAAGCAGAACAAAGCCTGGTGGAAGTGCTCTTGCTGTGGGGCTTGTTATAATTATAATAGCCCTTATTGCTTTCATAATATGGAAGAAGAAAAGATAAAGGAACTTGTAAAAAAGCACGAGGAATACAAGTTATCTGGCATAAATCTTATCGCATCTGAGAATAAAATATCTTCTGCAGCTTTGGAAGCGTTGGCGAGTGATTTAGCAGGGAGATATGATGATGAATGGTATGGTGGAAGCAAGTATGCTGCTGAGATATGCAGCAGAGTAGAAGAGCTGGCAAAAAAACTTTTTAATGCAAAATATGCCTTTGTAACGCCATTATCAGGCAATATGTGTGATTTGGCTGCCATTTTTTCTTTTACAAAGGCAGGAGATGAAATAGCAGGCATACCAAAGCAGCACGGTGGCTATCCTTTTGGCTATGAAAAATTTGAAAGAAAGTTTTACCCATTGCCAATGAATGAATATTTTATCGCTGAAGAAAATTTACAGGAAATAGATAGAGATTTTCCTCTCATTTTAATTGCATCTTCCATAATACTCTTTCCTCATCCACTGAAAAGCATAGCTGAAAAATTTAATGGCGTACTTGTTTACGATGCGTCTCATGTACTTGGGTTAATAGCTGGCAAAAAATTTCAGCAGCCATTGAAGGAGGGATGCCAAGTTATGATTGGCTCAACCCATAAAAGTTTTCCTGGCCCTCAAGGAGGAATAGTTGTTACAGATAGCAAGGAGATAGCAGAAAAAATGGCAGATTATTTGCTATTTGACTATGAAAAAGGCATTGGCTTGATAGACAATCCACATGTTCACAGAATCGCATGTCTGGGCATGGTAATGGAAGAAATGATTGAATATGGCAGAGAATATGCAGGGCAAATAGTTAAAAATGCAAAGTTTCTGGCAAAATGTCTAGATGATTTGGATGTGCCAGTCAAGTATGCTGAAAAAGGATACACAGAAAGCCATCAGATATTGCTTGATTTGGATAGCAATGAAGCAATGAAATTTTACAAAAAACTGGAAGAAAATAAAATTTTTATTGATTGCATAGGAAGAATAGGAGTAGCTGAAGCAACATATATAGGGATGAAAGAGCAGGAAATGGAAGAAATATCCCAGATGATTGCAGATGTTTATAGGGGAAGAGATGTAAAAGAAAAAGCAGTAAAGATGGCAATGCGATTTTATTTGTAGCTATTTCTTATGCCACATTGGAGATATTTTTCTTAATTCTTCAACAACTTCTGGCAAAACTTCAAGGAAATAATCTATTTCCTCCTCTGTATTTTCTCTTCCTAAAGTTACTCTTAATGAGCCATGAGCATCCTCTGGCCTTATACCAATAGCCAGTAAAACATGTGATGCCTGCAATTTTTTGGAGGAGCATGCTGAGCCAGTAGAAGTAGCTATGCCTTTTGCATCAAGCATCAAAACCAGGCTTTCTCCTTCTATTCCCTTAAAATAAAAGCTTGCATTGTTTGGCAATCTTCTTGTTGGATGACCGGTAAGATAGCTTTCCTCTATTTTTAGTACTTCTTTTATTATTTTATCTCTCAGCCTCGTTATCTTATCAGCATCTTCATGCATTCTTCTTCTGCATATCTCACATGCTTTTGCGAAGCCAACTATACCTGCTACATTCTCTGTTGAAGAGCGCATGCCTTTTTCATGCCCTCCTCCATGTAAAACTGGCTCTAGTTTAACCCCCCGCCTTACATATAATGCACCTACGCCTTTTGGACCATAAATTTTATGAGAGGACATAGAAAGCAAATCCACATTGATTTTTTTAACATCTATTTCAATTTTCCCTGCACTCTGAACAGCATCTGTATGAAAAAGGACGCCATGTTTTCTGGCTATTTCTCCTATTTCTTCTATTGGCTCTATTGTACCGATTTCATTATTTGCGTGCATTATGGAAATAAGGATGGTATCATCCCTTATTGCATTTTCAACATCTTCCGGCTTTACCAAGCCATATTCATCGACAGGCAAAAAAGTTACATCAAATCCTTTCTTTTCCAAATATTTACAGGTTTCTAAAACAGCAGGATGCTCTATTTTGCTAGTTATTATATGTCCCTTTCCGTGTTTAAAAGCTATTCCTTTTATTGCCAAATTATCACTTTCTGTCCCACTACCAGTAAAAATTATTTCGTCTGCATCAGCATTGATGAGTTTCGCCACTTCTTCCTTGCTCTTCTCCAAAGCCTCTCTTGCTTCTCTTCCATAAGCATGCAAGCTTGATGCATTTCCAAATTTTTCATCAAAAAATGGTAGCATTGCCTCTAAAACTTCTTTATCAACAGGAGTGGTAGCAGCATGATCTAAATATACTTTCATATTACACCGTAATAGTTAAAAAGCTTATAACATTTTCCATTATGAAATTTCCATGTGAAGAAGTAGCAAATAAAATTCTCCCTGCAATAAGAGCCGAGATTGCCACAAAACTTGCAAATGAGTATGGGCTCAAGCAAATAGAAATATCAAAAATTCTGGGCGTGACGCAGGGAGCAGTAAGCCATTACCTGAGTTCTTTCAGAGGAAAAGAAAGAGAATTACTCAGCAAAAATCCAGACATTGAAAAGAAAATTGATGAAATGGCAGCAATGCTGATTAAAGGAGAATTTGATGAAAAACATATATGTAAAATTTGTAAAAAGTTAAGAGAATTATCCTCTCCCCATTTCTAACATTTTCTCCAATGGCTTTTTTGCCTTCTCCATAATTTCCTCGCTCAGTTTAATCTGTGGTTTCATCTCTTCGAGGCTCTTTATTACCTTTTCCAGAGTTATTTTTTTCATTGTCGGGCACACAGCGTTCTTGACAGGGTAAAATTCTTTATCTGGCATCTCCTTTTTCATTCTATAGCATAATTCTCTTTCGGTTGCAACAATAAACTCCCTGGAATCAGATTCCATAGCATATCTAACCATTCCTTCTGTTGATGCAACTTTATCTGCAATATCTATAACATCTGGTGTGCACTCTGGATGAGCTAGAATCTCTGCCTGAGGATGCTCTTCCTTCAATTTCATTATGTCCTTAAGAGAGATACCCATATGTGTGGGACAGAATCCAGGCCATAAAATTATATCCTTATCTTTAACAAATCTCATAACATAATTGCCCAAGTTTTCATCTGGAACAAAGATAACACCATCTGGCCTACTCTGGACAACCTTTACTGCGTTGGCAGAAGTGCAGCATATATCACTTACTGCTTTAACAGCAGCAGTTGTATTTATATAGGAAACTACATCATAATCATATTTTTCTTTCAATTTAATCAATGATTCTGCATCCACCATCGCGGCCATTGGACATTTTGCCTTTTCATCCGGGAAAAGGACAATTTTATCTGGATTTATTATTTTGGCTGACTCTGCCATAAAATCAACACCGCAAAAAACTATTACATCTGCATCTGTCTGTTTTGCTTTCATTGCCAGAGCTAAAGAATCACCAACAAAATCTGCAATATCCTGTATTTCTGGACGCTGATAATTATGAGCTAGTATAATTGCATTTCTTTCTTTTTTCAATTTTTCTAATTTTTTCACAAATTGTATATCAAAATGGAATATAAATTTTGCCTAAAATTTTCCACTTTCTTCAGATGAAAGACATATGCTGCTAGCAGTTTTTCAAATGAAAAAATGCTCACATTCATTGCCATTCATTCATCATAAAACTTTAAAATGTCGCCATATTTCGCCATATGGTTAAGCTTGTCGAATGTGTTCCAAATTTTAGTGAGGGAAGAAGAAAGGAAGTAATAGATGCAATAGTGAATGAAGCAAGAAAATATAACGTCAAGATACTGAATGTGCACGCTGATGCAGATCATAACAGAACAGATGTTACTATTATTGGTGAGCCAGAAGAAGTGAAGAATGCTGCGTTAGCAATGTCATTGAAAGCAGTAGAGCTAATTGATATGAATAAGCATAAGGGAGAGCATCCTAGAATGGGAGCAATGGATGTTGTTCCTTTTGTGCCTCTGCTTAATACAACAATGGAAGATTGTATAAAGCTTGCCCATGAATTTGCCAAGGAATTTTCTGAAAAAGCAGGTGTGCCATGCTTTTTGTATGAAGAGGCTGCTACTAGGCCTGACAGAAAAAATCTTGCTGATGTAAGGAGGGGAGAATTCGAAGGATTGAAGGAGGAAATAGGAAAAAATCCTGATAAAGTGCCAGATTATGGGCCGAATAAAATTCATCCAACTGCCGGCGCCACTGCTGTGGGAGCGAGAGAATTTTTGATTGCATTTAATGTTAATTTAGCAACCAATGACATAGAAATAGCAAAGAAAATAGCAAAGGCAGTTCGCCATAGTAGCGGCGGCTATCGTTACGTTAAGGCAATGGGATTTGAAATTAAAGAGAAGGGCATAGTGCAGGTATCGATGAACATGACAAATTACAAGAAAACGCCATTATTCAGAGTATTTGAGACGATAAAGAGAGAAGCTGCTCGTTATGGAGTCAATGTTTTATCAGGCGAAATCATAGGAATGGTGCCATTAGATGCAATAGTCGATGTTGCTACCTTTTATTTGCAATTAGATGAATTTGATGTCGGCCAGATTATTGAAAAACGTCTCTTGGAGGAATTCCTATGATGGACAAGAGTGTAAAGGAATTTTTAGATAGCGTTGCTGCGAAAACACCCACGCCAGGAGGAGGAAGCGTCGCCGCCCTATCTGCTGCAATATCATGTAGCTTGGCAGAGATGGTGTGCAATCTTACAATAGGAAAGAAGAAATATGCTGATGTTGAGGAAGAAATGAAGAGAATGGCAGCAAAAATGGCCAAGGCGAGGCAGCAATTTCTGCAGCTTGTTGAAGAGGATGCAAAAGCATTTGATGAGGTAATGAAAGCATATAAGGAGGGAGGAGATGCTCAGGCAGCATTGAAAAAGGCTGCTTCCGTGCCTTACGAAACAGCCTCGCAATGTATATCAATCATGGATAATCTGCTCGTAATAGCTGAGAAAGGGAATAAAAATTCCATTACTGATGCAGGAGTGGCTGCTTTAATGGCAAAAGCTGCCTTCCATTCTGCATTGCTAAATGTAAAAATAAATTTAAAGTATATTGAGGACGAGCAGTACAAACAAAAAATGGAGAAAGAAATGGAAGAAATGACAGAAAGCATGGAAAGAAAATTCAATAAAGTCATAGAGATTGTTGAAAAATGGCTTTGATTTCTTCCTTTACCTTTTTTCTATTTTCAGGAGTTAAATAGAAGAGTTTTACATCTTGCCTCTTTTTAATCTCATCAGCAAATGGATTGGCAGCGAGCATTATCGTTGCCAGTACTTTACTCTGGCTGTCCAAAGCAGCCAAAACCGCATTTCTAAACTGCTCAGAAAAAAGCTCCATTTTACCAATTTCATCTATCACAATAACTTTATTTTTCTCCAATGCATCCAGAATAGATTTGACTCCAATTTCCTCCAAATTTTTAATATCTACTCCATATTTTGAAACCCTATAGGGGCTTCTTATATTCACATGTGCCAGTAGTCCTTCCTTTCCATCCAAAGTTATAATTTTAAATCCCTCTCTTTTCCCTTCTCTTCTGATTTCCAAGGTATAAAAGCCTCCAGCGTCTAAGCCCAGCTCTTCAATAATCTGCTTTATCAAAGTAGTTTTCCCACATCCCGGCTTCCCGGTTAGAAGAATATTCTTGATGTGCATCTATTTTATTAACAAAAGCTCAATTAAAAATTTACAGATATTTTGATAAAAATAAATAATATGATGGTTTTCGCTGGCTACCTTTCATTTTTCATAAAACTTAATAATAGCGGCCCTTATTACCTTAAATGCCCTTGGAGAGAATAGAGGAGATTGCAGCTAAAATTGGAATAAAGGAAAATGAGTTGATTCCTTATGGCAGATATAAGGCGAAGGTGAGTTTGGATATTTTTAAGAGAGTGGGAAAGAAAAAAGATGGAAAGCTCATTCTTGTAACAACAATAAATCCAACTTTTGATGGCGAGGGCAAAACAACAATAACAATAGGCTTAGCTCAAGCTTTGGCAAAGCTTGGCAAAAAAGTTTGTCTTGCCATAAGAGAGCCGAGCATTGGTCCTGTGATGGGAATAAAAGGTGGTGGAACAGGTGGTGGCAAATGTCAAGTTTTGCCATCGGAAGATATAAACTTACATTTTACAGGAGATATGCATGCAATAAGCATAGCTCATAATCTGCTTTCTGCCCTGCTTGATAATCACATTTTCCATGGAGATAAATTTCATATTGATCCGCGCTACATTGTATGGCCCCGCGTTATAGATATGAATGATAGAAATTTAAGGAATGTTGTTGTGGGCTTAGGTGGCCCTAAAGACGGTGTTCCTCGCCAGGACAGATTTTCCATTACTGCAGCAAGCGAGATAATGGCCATCATTTGTTTAAGCCAAAGCATGGAAGAACTGAAGGAAAGGCTTGCAAAAATAATTGTCGCATATTCATATGATGAAGAGCCAATAACAGCCAAGCAGTTAAAAGCTGTAGGAGCAATGGCTGCCCTGCTGAAAGATGTCATCATGCCGAATCTTGTGCAAACAACTGAGGGCGTGCCAGCTTTTGTTCACGGCGGTCCTTTTGCAAATATAGCCCATGGAACTAGCAGCTTAATAGCGGCAAAGCTTGGATTGAAACTGGCTGATTATTTTGTCACGGAAGCAGGCTTTGGTACAGATTTGGGAGCAGAAAAATTCTTCAATATAGTATGCCGCTATGACATAAAGCCAGATGTTGTTGTTCTCGTCGTCTCTTTAAAGGCGTTGAAATGGCATGGAGGTATGAGCCTGGAAGATGCAAGAAAAGGCAGGAAAAATATGAGAGCATTGAAAAAAGGATTAGAAAATCTGGAAAAACATATAGAAAATATTCAGATGTTTGGACTGCCATTGGTAATAGCCCTGAACAGATTTGCCATGGATAAGGACGAAGAAATAGATGTAGTTGAAAAATTTGCCCAAAAACATAACATTCCATTTGCTGTTGCTGAAGTGTATAGCCAAGGAGGAGAGGGAGGAATAGAACTGGCTGGAAAAGTTATCAACACCATATATAATCAAAAGCCGAATTTCAACTTCTTATATGACTTGGATTTGTCAGTTAAAGAAAAAATAGAAATTATTGCCAAAAGAATCTATGGAGCTGGGCGAATTGTATATAGCTTGGTTGCAGAAGATGACATCAGAATAATAGACAAACTTGGATTAAATGGACTGCCAATATGTATGGCCAAAACACCTTACAGCTTAACAGATGACCCTGCCATAAGAGGAAGGCCCAAAAACTTCAAGATAACAATAAAGGAGATTCGTATTTCTGCAGGAGCAGGCTTTCTTGTGCCCATAACTGGCAAGATAACAACGATGCCGGGCTTGCCAGCTAAGCCGGCTGCAGAAAAAATAGATGTTGACAAAAAGGGCAATATAATTGGAATAGAATAATTTTATTTCCTTCTGCCTTTATAAAGCACTATTAGCAGAAGATAAATTAAAGCAGCAAAGAAGATGATGAAAAGAGGGGCAAGAGCAAGATTTCCTATCGCAAAAGAAATACCCCATATTATTCATAATATAATGATGCTGACAAAAAATATCACTATCCACTGTTTCACAGAAATTTCTTTTTCCATTTTAATTAAAAAGGGAGAAGGGATGTTACATTTCTGTTGCTGTAAAGAAACGCTGGCTTCCTATGTAGATTTCATGTGGCAATGTCAGAGGAACCAGAGTATAATTTACTGGCGTTGGAGCTAGATAAGAAATATTCACATCTATAGATGCATCTGCTTTTGTATAACCACATGCTTCATAATACACATTTGTTGCCGAGCTTGCAAAAATTATTGTAAAAATCATTGCTGCTGTTAGTATCGCAAACAGCTTCATAAAAATTTAAAAGTAAATTGTATTTAAAAGTTGTTATGATTACTGTAAAATTTTACGGCAAACTCAGGCAGTTACTTGGAAGCGAAATTAAAATAGAAGAAGAAATGAAAAGTATAGAAGATTTGCTGCGATTTCTTGCGGAAAAAAACGAAAATATAAAAAAATTAAAGGAGCATCTCATTTTTTCAATAAATCAGAAGCAAGCATCATTACATGATGAGATAAAAGATGGGGATGAAGTTTCTGTGTTTTTGCCCCCTACAGGAGGATAATGTGCTTTAATGCCCACAGCAAATTTTTTATCTTTGCCACCATTCAAGAATAGTATGAAAAAAAGAGGTTCTAGATCAAGGGGTGGAAAGCTTCCTTCTGTAAAAAAGCTTTTGATGAAACTTTGCAACGCCCATGGCATTTCTGGCTATGAGGATGGAATAAGACAGATAATAAGAGAAGAGTTAGAAAATTATGTGGATGAGATAAGAATCGATGCTTTGGGCAACATAATTGCAATAAAAGATGGCGATTCTCCCCCCATAATGCTTGCTGCCCATATGGATGAAATAGGGCTTATGGTGAAAAGCATTGATTCCAAAGGTTTCATAAGATTTGTTAAATTTGGAGGATGGTATGATTCAACACTTTTAAACAGCAGGGTTGTTCTGCATGGAGAAAAGGGAGATGTGTATGGAGTAATAGGAAGTAAGCCGCCTCATTTGATGAAGGAGGAGGAAAAGAAGAAGGCGATCAAGGCAGAGGATATGTTCATTGATATAGGAGCAAGAAGTAAGGAAGAAGTGGAAAAGGCAGGAATAAAAGTTGGCACCACAATAACACTGGATATGGAAATGAAGGAGTTGCTCAATAACAGGATAACTGGAAAAGCACTGGATGATAGAGTAGGTATAGCGATGATGATTGAGGCATTAAAAAGGACAAGGAGCAACGCTACCATATATGCTGTTGGAACGGCACAGGAAGAAGTTGGTTTAAAGGGAGCAAGAACATCTGCCTTTGGATTGAGCCCTGACATGGCGATAGTTTGCGAGGTTGCAACAGCTGGCGACCACCCTGGAATTGATGAAAAGAACAGCAATATAAAGCTGGATAAAGGGGCTGTTATAACCATAGCAGATGCATCTGGAAGAGGCTTAATAGCACAGCCTTTCATGCTCAGATGGCTGGAAAAAGTGGCAAAGAAGGAGAAGATAAAATATCAGCTTGAAGTTTCAGAGGGCGGAACAACAGATGCTGCTGTCATTCACATAACAAAGGAGGGGATACCATCTGCTGTAATAAGCGTGCCAACACGCTACATGCATTCTGGCGTAGAGGTAATAAGCATAGAAGATTTGGAAGCTGGCATAAATCTTATTGCCAAAGCCCTTGAAAATATTGATTTACTTTATAATGAAATGAAAAAGAGCAAATAAAGTTGGACTTTTTATATGCCATAAAGATTATACATCAATGTTTAAAATCCCTCCAATCCTGAGCGCAGACGAACTGCTGGATAAGGCATTTGGAAAAGCAAAAAGGATAAAAGAAAGAGATAGAAAAGCCAGGACAATAAATAAATTATCCACCGTGAAACAAATATTAAATAACACCCTACAAAAATATGTAAAGGCTTTTCCTTCATTTGACAATCTCCACAGATTCTATTATGAACTTTTTGACCTCTTAATTGGAATAGATAAAATGAAGAAATCTTTGGGAGCTATTGAATGGGCAAGAAAGAAAATAAGCAAAATAGCAAATGATGGCATAAAAAAGATAAAAAGAGAGGAAGATGATAAAAAATACAAAAATATATTAGCCGCCACATATGGCAGGATTTCTTCTGTAATGTATCAGATAAACAGCCATCTATCTTTTCTGGAGGAGGCAAGAAATAAAATGAAAAAGATACCCTATATTGATGCTGATGCTCCAACAATAATAATAGCCGGCTACCCAAATGTAGGTAAATCATCGCTACTCAAAATTCTTTCATCAGCAAAACCAGAAATTGCTTCCTATCCTTTCACAACAAAAGGTCTTATAGTTGGTCATATGGAAACAGAAGATAAATATGAAAGAAAAAAGATACAAGTGGTTGAAGCTCCTGGTCTGCTGGATAGACGGGATGAAGAGAGAAATTATATAGAAAAACAGGGTATGATTGCTCTCCGCTATCTTCCAGATTTAATTATATTCGTGGTTGATGCTTCCTTGCATTGCGGCTATTCCATGGAGGATCAAATGAAACTACTAGATGAAATAAAAAAAGAGTTCTATGATGTGGACATAATTGTTGTTGAAAATAAGGTGGATATTAGTGGAGGAAAAACAGATTTTATGAAAATATCATGTACCACGGGAGAGGGAATAGATGAACTTAAAAGAGAAATAATGGAAAGGTTATCCTGATTCTTCTTCAATTTCTTCTGGCTTCTCTTCTTTGGTTTCTTCTTTTTCTTTTTTCTTTTTTCTCTGCTTTTCTTTGCCTTCCGGTTCTTCTTTTGTTTCCGCAGCTTTCTCTTCTTCTTTTGTTTCTTCTTTTTCTTCTGTTTCCTCTGCTTCACCTTTTTCTTCTGTCTCTTCTGTAACTTCTTTTTCTTCCTTGCTTTCTTCTGGCTCTTCCTCTGCTTCCTCCGGCTCTTCTTTGCTTTCTGCTTCTTCACTTGTCTCTTCCACTTTTTCTTCCTCTACCTCTTCTGCTTCTCTCAGTTCTTCCTCTTCTTCTTCCTTCTTTACTTCCACTTTTGGCACTTCAAGTAACTCTGATTTATGTACTTCCACCCTCTTAACTGGATAAATTGTTTTCGAGAGTTTGTATGTTTGCTTTCCTATTTCTCCATCAAGCATGAGCTTAACAAAATCATCTAAAGTATTGTTTTTTGCCAGTGTTTCAATAACCTGCTTCATAACAGCCCTTATTGCCCTTTTTTGAGATGTCTGTATTCTCTTGTTTGTATAAGCAGATGGCTTGATTCTTATCCTTTTCCCATCTTTCGTTGTCACATCAAAAACCCCATCTATCTTTGATTTATGCCTTCTTGCCATCCTCTTAACATAATCTGTTGTCGTTTCATGTCCTATAAAAGCAGTATGAGCTTCCAAGCCTCTTACATCAACAACCTTAAAAATTAATTTTATGTGAGCTTTGGCAAAATCGCCCGTCAATTCCTGCAGAGAGACTTCAACTGTTCTACCAAGCACTTTTTCTGGATCATCAGCAGGTGTCTCAGCTATTTTTGCCTTTCCGAACATGCTCGGTGCTATCAATGCATACCAATTCTTTGTCTTTTTTTTCTTCCTCTCCACCATCAAGGGTGAAATGCTATTTATTATATAAATGAATTGGTTAGATTAATGACACATCAAATGAATTATTTTTATTTTACTGCAGCTTTTCACGGCAAGATTACATCAGCAGCAAAAATATTGACGGTAGCCATTCCTATGCCAGCCATACTTACATAGAATTTCCATTCTCCCCCGTTACCGACTATAGGTTCAAATATTGGTATGAAATCGCTATTTTCAATATAAAATTTTCTTGGTGTTTCCCAGATAATTGCCTCTTTTTCTTCACCATCTGGAGTGATGAATTTCAAATGGGCAACGCCTGCTATTATGCTGGCTGGAGCATAAATGAAGCCGATGAATGTATTATTTATATGAACCGTTTTCCTGCCATCCAAAATAATGCTGAATGGTATGCTTTTTAAATTCAGTTTCGCATGAAAATCTTCATTTTCTAAGATAAAGGATGTTGAGCCTTCTGTCGCATTTCCTAACTTTGCATTAGTGCCATTTATGCACACCTTAATATGACTCTTATTCGTAGGAAATATCATAGAAACGAGATACCATTTACCGGGGGATAAAGAAACGTTGTAAACATGATATATACATGAACCATGTGCTTCAACAGGCTTTTTAATTAAATGAGAGTAGGAAAAATTCATGCCAAACATGTCAATCTGAAAATACCAATCTAAAAAAGAACCTTGTTTGAGCATCAATACCATAGGTGGGACCCACCACTTCCCATTTTCACCTATGATAAAAAATCTTTCTAAAAACACGCACCACCTGAAAATGGAGCTGTTAACATCTATTGCCATGTTTACATAAATTTCATCAATATGTATTGTTTCATTAGCATGAATTTCTACAATAAACCAGTTGCTATTTTCTCCTTCTGTTTCTACGCAATAGGAAAAATTATTTGATGCAGAAAATGGAATCGATGTTGAAGCGCCAGAAATCAAAAAAATTACTGTTATGATTGCAAATAGTTCTTTCATCATTTTAATAAAATGAAATATATAAAAATTTTAAGCAGGGGCATGGTAAAGTTTTATTAACTCAGCAGTTATTATATTCTGGATGAATTTCAAAGGTAGAGATGTGATAAGTATAAAGGATTTTTCTAAGGAAGAAATTCTGTATATTCTTAATGTTGCTGAAAAAATGCTTCCAATTGCTGAAGGGAAGGAAAAAAGTAACTTGCTCAACGGCTACATCATGGCTTCTCTTTTCTTTGAACCATCAACCAGGACTCGCCTATCCTTCGAAGCAGCAATGAAAAGATTGGGTGGAAGCGTAATAGGCTTTGCCCAGCCAGGCACAACAAGCCTGCAAAAAGGAGAAACACTCGCAGACACAATCAAGACAGCTGAAAGCTATTGTGATGTAATAGTAATGCGTCACCCCAAAGAAGGTTCTGCAAGACTGGCAGCAAAATTTGCCTCTGTACCAATAATAAATGGAGGAGACGGCGCTGGCCACCACCCGACGCAATGCCTTCTTGACTTATTCACAATAAGAAAGGAGAAAGGGCAAATAGAAGGAAATAGGGTAGCGTTGCTTGGCGATTTGAAATACGGAAGGACTGTACATTCTCTAGCATATGCTCTGGCTTTATTTAAAGTAGATATGGTGTTCATCTCGCCTCCAGAACTGCAGATGCCGAAAGAGGTAATAGAAGAATGCAGAGAGATGGGAGCCAATATCACAATTAAAAATAGTCTTGAAGGACTTGATGAAATAGATGTTCTTTATGTAACCAGAATTCAAAAGGAAAGATTTCCTGACCCAGAAGAATATAAGAAGGTTGCAGGCAGTTACAGAATAGATTTAAAAACTCTGGAAAATGTTAAGGAGGACATGATAATAATGCATCCTTTGCCAAGGGTGGATGAGATTTCGCCAGAAGTAGATGAAACAAAACACGCTGCCTATTTCCGACAAACTTTCAATGGCGTGCCTGTCAGAATGGCTTTACTGGCTCTGGTATTGGGGGAGGTAAAATGAAGGAGTTAAAGGTGCAACCAATTAAGGATGGCACAGTCATAGATCACATTCCTCCAGGAAACGCATTTAAGGTGTTAAAAATTCTTGGAATAACAGAAAGTTTACCAGATTCTGTCATTAGTATCGCAATAAATGTTGTTGGGAAGAGGGGCAAAAAGGATATTGTCAAAATAGAGAATAGAGAACTGAAAGCTGAAGAAGTGGATAAAATTGCATTGATTGCACCAAATGCAACAATAAACATCATAAGAAATTACGAAGTTGTGGAAAAGAGAAGGGTGGAGGTGCCAGACGAAATAGTTGGCATCGTTAAATGTCCAAATCCAAATTGCATATCAAATACAAGAGAGCCTATAAAAACAAGATTTATTGTAAAAAGCAGAGAGCCATTAAAAATCAAATGTTATTACTGTGAAAGAGAGCCGGAGGATATTTCCTCTCTGATAATATAGGCGGAGATAAAATTTAAGGCAAGAGTTGTATACACATGGAGAAAAATAGAGCGGCAACTTATGCAATTATAGCTGCAGCTTTGTGGGGTATGTCCTTCCCGATTACAAAAATAGGCTTGCAGAATGTCTCACCTGTATTATTTGCTTTTCTACGTTATGCAATTGCAAGCCTCCTTTTTATTTTTCTCCTTTTTTTCACCAAAAATTTCTACAGCATAGACACAAAAAAATTTGTTTTTCTTGGAATTGTAGCTGTTACTCTGCCAACAATTCTGCAGAATGTTGGCTTAAAATATACCACTGCATACATAACTGGCTTTTTGCAAAGCACAGGCCCAATATATACTGTCATACTTGCCTATATTTTTCTGAGTGAAAAAATCAATATATATAAAATTCTGGGTATTTTGTTGGCTTTTGTCGGCGTTTACTTAATGGTAAGGCCTGAAGGCGGAGGAAATTTATTTGGCAATCTGCTTGTCCTCTCCTCTGCCATATCATATTCCATAGGAGGAATAATTGCAAAGGATTTATTGAACAATGGCTATAAACCCTTGCAGATAATAGCTTTCTCCTCAATATTTGGCACAATTTTCCTTATCCCAATGATATTTTTCGAAAAAATAAGCTTTGAATATGCGAGCATAAAATACATTTTATTTCTTGCAATATTCACCACATTCATTGCATATCTTTTGTGGTATTCGGCAATGGAAAAAATGGAGGTATCGAAGCTTTCGTTTTTTACATATTTAATTCCTCTTTTTTCTTTAATCTCCTCGCATTTTTTGCTGCAAGAAGAAATAAAAATTGCAACAATACTGGCCGGCTTTATTGCTGTTTTAGGGGTGGCTATAGCGCAGAAGGCATAGAAATTTAAGCTAGATTTGCATTATATATTTATGATGCAAGCAAAACTTATTAACGATATTACTGACCTATCGTGGCTCTCAAGAGCATTTGATACAGAGATAAAAAGACAGGTATTCAACGAAGTATCAAAGGACTGGATAACAATGGAAGTTATTGAGGAAAAATATGGGGAGGAGGGTAAAAAGGCGTTAAAATTTTTTGAAAAAGTAAGAATGGTTGAGACAAGATGGACTATGTCTGAGGATGGCAAAGCAAAAAAAGAATATCATGCATTCTATTCAGCATTTCATATTAATGTGATGACATCAATAGATATGATAAGAGATGTATTTTCAGTTATTTTAATGAGTGATGAAGAATTTGCAGAAATTGAGAAAAAAATATATGATTTTATTGGAGATGATGGCGAACTAAGCAGAGAAGTAGAAAAGGAATTTAATTTTACACCCGTGCAAATGAGATGCATTGTGAAGAGATCTGACAAACTTGAATACAGGGGCATGAAAATAGAAAGGTTCGAGGAAAACTAAAAATATTAATATAATATGCATTTACAGTAAAATGCGAACAACGATACTCGGTGGTGGCAAGGAAGTAGGCAGAGTGGGCTTATTTAACGAATTTGAAAATGGGAAGCTTTTAATAGACTATGGGCTCACACCGGAAGAGCCACCAAAATATCCTATGGAATCTCCTCCGGTAAGGCATGCAATTCTCACTCATGCTCATCTCGATCACTCTGGCATGATTCCATGGATTTGCAGCAGATATAATACAAAAGTCTTTTCCACCCGTCTCACAGCTGAAATATCAGAGATTTTATATAGAGATACACTCAAAATTGCCGATGCAAAAGGACATCCATTTCCTTATGGAGAAAACGAATTAAATATTTCAATGCATAAATTTGAATATATTGAACAAAATGAAGAAATATCGCTAAATGGCTTTAAAATTCGTTTTCATCCAGCTGGTCATATTCCAGGCTCTGTTATGGTTGAAATTAAGGATTTGGGCATTTTGTATGCCTGCGATATCAATACAATAGATACAAATTTGCTTAAAGGAGCGAAGCCTGTGAAATGCAATACATTGTTTATAGAAGGAACATATGCAGGTGTAGAGCACCCTGATAGAAAGGAGTTAGAAAAACAGTTTCTGGACGAAGTAGATGATATTGTCAATAGAGGAGGAAAGGTAATAATACCTGCATTTGCTGTTGGAAGAACTCAGGAGCTTGCTATGATTTTGCACAGGAGTGGACACGAAGTATGGCTTGATGGAATGGGAGCCAAAATAGCAGATATAATGCTTAAGCACAAAGGATACATAAGACATCCTGAAAAGTTAAAAAAAGCAATAGGCGAGATGAATCTTGTATATTCAAATCATGGAAAAAAACTTGCCTTAAAATCAGGCATAATATTAACAACAAGTGGCATGATGAACGGCGGTCCAGTGCTGTGGTATGTGGATAAAATTAAAGATGATCCTAAATCAGCAGTCATAATAACTGGCTACCAAGTAGAAGGAACAAACGGAAGAATGTTGCTCGAAAACAGAGAGATAGAGTTGTATGGCATCAGAACAAAGGTAAATTGCCAGGTAAAATTTTACGATTTCTCCGCCCATGCAGGCCACAGCCAGCTCGTAAATTTCATAAAAGCCTGTTCACCTGAAAATGTCGTTATATTTCATTCAGATAACCCTCAAGCACTGGCAGAAGAAATTGACTCTGCAAATATATACATTCCTGATAATGGAGAAGAAATAAAAATATAAAAAACACAGAGAGAGGGTTGTTAGCCAATTAAGTCAATACCCATCTTCTGTCCGTTTTCCCATTTTGGTAAAACAACGCCTTCGTTTTTAGGCGAGAGAATATATGGTGATGAAACTCCTGTCATTATTGCCATCATTCTGCATCTTCCATTGTAATCCTTATTTACTCTGGCCCCCAAGATAACGTTGGCATATGGATCTAGCTCCTGAGTCACGTATTCTGCCACTTTCTCTGCAAATTCCAATGACATGTCTGGTCCACCAGTAATATGTATAAGACATCCTTTTGCCCCTCTATAGTCAACTTCTAGCAGTGGATGATGCATTGCTTCATGGGCTACAGCTTCTGGCCCGTCTCTTGTTGCTCCCTCACCCCATAACATTGCTGCAACATCTCCTCCAGATACTATTGTTTTTACATCTGCATAATCAAGGTTTATTAATGATGGCTCGACTATTGTCTCTGCTATACCTTTTACAGTCTCAGCTATCAACTGATCCATTACAGAAAATGCTTTATCAATTGGCAGGTGAGGTACAAATTCAAGCAGTTTGTTGTTGTCTAAAATGACAACAGAGTCGCACTCTTTCCTCAATGCTTCCAAGCCCTGCTCCGCTCTGAGTAGCCTCCCTCTTTCTACCCTAAAGGGTATGGAAACCATTCCAATAACTATTGCCCCACGCCTCTTTGCTATTCTTGCTATCATTGGTGATGCTCCTGTTCCTGTGCCTCCCCCCATGCCAGCTGTTATGAAAACTAAATCTGGCTCGCCTATTATCTCTTCAATTTCATCTCTTGATTCCTCAGCACATCTTTTTGCCACATCTGGATATCCTCCCGCTCCTAAGCCCCGGGTAATATTTTTGCCTATAAGCAACTTCTTATTCGCCTTTGCCATATCCAGGGCCTGCTTATCTGTATTTATGGCTATAGTTTCTGCTCCATTGACTCCTATTTCCTGTAGCCTTGTTACTGTATTGCCTCCGGCTCCTCCGACGCCTATTACCAGAATCTTTGCTACTCCAAATTCCTTAAAATCAAACTGCTTTTCTCCCCCATATTTCAAGGCATTTTCAATTATACTCTTCATTTTTCTTCTCCTCCTCGGCTGGTAGCGGCATCCCATCCCCTCCCAAATACCGCTACTTTTTCCTCAATTTTTCAATTTCTTCAGTAAATGCTTGCAACTCTTGCAATTTCATCCACATCTCTGCCTTCTCACTTGCATCCTGCATCATTTCCTCAATGAATTTTTTGAGCGCTCTTCTTATTGCTTCTGAGCGTGAGGCAAACTCTCCCATTCTTATGAAAGTATCAACTGCACGAACGAGATGCACTGGAAGTCTTACCGTTATTTTCTCCGTCTCCATTTTTATTCCTCCGGGACAAATGACGTAGATTTGTTGGAGATTTTACATCGCTTGTCCAGCAATGTACGTCATTTGTCCGACAAAAGTAATACAAAATCGGTTTATATACTTTTCTATTTGGAAAAGTCGATTTTCAGTATTCTGTAAGATATAACGGAACAGATTTTAAATAATTTTTGAGGAGATATTTAGAATGAACTTAGTGTTGCCAGTTAAATGATAGTTATGGCAAAAAAGCGGATCACTCTTCAACTTATATCATAAATTTCAAAAATGAAAAAGCAAAAGAAAGAGGGGTGAAAAAATCCTTAACGTATTTTGACTACTGGAATACCTTCTTCATCCTGGCTATCTCCTCCATATGCTTCCACTTTAATAGTACATGTGCCTCGATAAGAGCCACGCCATTCAAAAGAAATTATTGAATCAGTGCTCCAATCGCCTTCTTTTGTTTGCTCTCCATCTGGAAATATACAAGTTATTTTGTTGACATTTTCACTCTTCACTTTAACTTGAATAGTTATTTCATGTATTATTACTGCAAAATCGTATCCAGGAAGTGGGCATATTTCCTTATCCATAACATACAGATATCCTATTTTTGGTTTCACAATCTCTATATCCACACTATAATTGCTTTCCTCTGTTTCTCCCACTTTTACTGTTTCTGTTTCTGTATCCACTCCGCCTTTATTATCTGTTACTCTCAGAGTTACTTCATATTCTCCTGGAATATCCCACACATGTGTTGCAATTGGATTCCAGCGGCTACTTTCATCGAATATGCCGTCATTATTCCAGTCCCATTCGTACATTAAAATTTTTCCATCTTCGTCATAG
>Ga0180300_10000139_pt1 | contig 28071 bp, 55 predicted proteins | sample GuaBasSediGuay15_FD_121798 | JGI IMG/M metagenome (GOLD analysis project Ga0180300, IMG submission 121798) | Subseafloor sediment microbial communities from Guaymas Basin, Gulf of California, Mexico - Guay15, Core 4569-2, 21-24 cm | ecosystem: Environmental > Aquatic > Marine > Hydrothermal...
CAATAACTCCTTCAAAAGTATTTCTTTTTTACCGCTAACCATTTCTTGAAGCTCTGGTATTGGTATTTTTTCAGCTAACAGCATTGCTAACAGCTTATCCTTCTTGCTCGGAGACATTTTCGAGATTTTATTGGCTAACTTGTCGAGCAACTTCTTACCCAACAGTAGCTTAGTTACGTCTTCGTTACCAGCTTTCGTCAGTAACAGCAAATCCTCAAATTCCATAAAGTTAGTTTGAAATAAGTATTTAAAAAGTTTCTCCAAGCGTTTGCAAAAACAAAATTTAAATACTTGAAATAATGTAAATAGTACTATGAAGCTGAAAGTAGTTTCTTCGATAAGAACTCCTTGTAGCTGGGAAGAGTTCAAAACCTTCATTAAAATAGTTGAGGAGATCTCGAAGGAAAAGAATCTTGAAATAAAGAACGTTATGAGCACTGCAGCGGAGATAAGCATTGAGCTTCATAGCAAGAAAGAAGAGGAAGAAGAGAAATGAAAACAACAATTACAATCAGTAAAGAATCGTATTGGAAGTTGATGGAAATTAAAGTGGAGCTAAGAGCGATGACTTGGGATGAGTTAATTGATAAAATCTACAAAATGGTGGTTAAGCAATCAAAAAATAAAAAATAAAAATCAAAAACTTAAATCTTTAAGCTTTAACTTGCTTTAGCCCGGTGCTCCTCCAGTTATCCTAGATCTACCATAGATTCCTCCCTTCGTACTAAGGACGCGTATTGCACACTCTCTAGCCTGTTGCAACCTTCTAGCTCTCTCCTCGTCCGTGCAAGTGACGTAAACCTTGCCCGGCTTGCCCGGAACTGGCTGTCCGGCTAAGTCGTCCCTACCCTTAGGCACACACTTGTCTGGCAAGGAACAGTTCTCGATCATTGCTCTGGCGGTGTATTCATTCCTCTTTATAAGTCCCGGAGATACAACTACGTTCTTGTTTCTCCTTGTGTAGCTACCGGGTCCTACCGCACCACCGGGCTTAAGCATCCTTGGGTTGAAGACCACTCTCCTCGTCCACGTCTCAGGTCTTAGCAGGTACATGTTATATTGTAAATTAAAGGGGTATTTATATTTATTTGAAGACAGTATAGATACTTACGAAGGAAAATGTTTTAAACCCTTAAACGTATTTGAGAGTAATGGTGCGTAGGAGGAACGCTATTGACGGAGAAAAGATGGTGAAGGTCACAATTGGTGTTCATCCGAATATACTTAAGAGACTCGAAGATCTGTCGAGTAGGCTTGGACTTAGGAAAGGTGAGATGATAAGAACGGCTATAACGGAGTACGTCGAAAGGCTCGAACAGTACTATAAGATCAGAAGGGAAATGGGTAGACTCATTGAAACGCTGAGAGGTCTCGAAGATGAAGATTTAATGGATTTGTATGCGAATCTGACGAAGGAAGTTAGAAGGAGGGGGTTGATATGATTATTGATATTAGAATGGGATGGGAAGAATATTTAAGAGATAGAATATTAGAAGTTAAGAGTAAATATTTTTGGGAAGACTACTTTCCGAAAAGAAAGAAACGCTATGAATACCGCTGTCCGTATTGCGGTTATGTCAATGTTCGATACGAGGTGACGGTGAGAATAGTTTGCGATAGATGTAAAAAAGCATTCTACGCTTAGAGTTCGGAAAGCCTAATCTCTTTGGGAATACTTATACCCATTTCTTTTGCATATTTTATTAATTCATCCATGTTTTTTTCTACGAGATATTTTATCACCTTACTGTAACTCAACTGTTTTTTATCTTGTCCCAACTTCTTACTGAGAGCGGCTTTTGCAAATAAAAGTAAGCTATGTGTATCTTCATCAATCCTAATACTGATAGTCTTTTTCATCTTATTAAGCTTTTTAATGCTCATTATTTAAATATTACGGGTAGTTAGATACAGCTATGAGACGTATGGAATTTGTGCCAATAGCGACCTTCAAGTACGACGCAGCGACCGAGGGTACACTGACGGCAGGGAGCAAGTGGGAGGACATGATTTACCTTGAGAGGAACCAAGTTGCAGAGATAACAACGATGGAGATATTCGCTCCAGTTACGCCGGATGGAAAGTACCTCAACCTACAGAGAGTTATACCGTACATTGACGGAGTGTTCTTGGAGCAGTACATCAACCTGCCGGGTAAGTACGATCTGTTGATTACGCCGCCTTGGAACGGTGTTGTAAGGTGGAGGTTTGAGTTTGGAGAGCCAAGGCAGAGGCATCCATTGAGAAGTACAACGCTCAAAGTTGCAAGGAGGTTAGGTGTAAGAGTGTTCGCTGGTGAGGATATAAACGTGGACTTCATGATAAGGTTCTGGGGAGTCCTCTACGAGGAGGAAGAGACGATTGTTGATGTCTTCGGAGAGAGATTGTACGGAGAAGGCTTCGAAATAACGGTTACAGAGGATGTTAGGAACAAGACTTTGACGTTCACAAAGCCGGAAGTTGAAGTATCGCTTAAGAACTTTGACAGACTTGCCGGTGGAGTCAATCAGGCACCGCCTAAGATAATGCCATTCGTTACGTATGCAGTCAACGCGAAGGCTACTACACCTAACAAGCCATACGAATTCAAGAGCGAGGACGGCTACGTCGCCGAAGATTGGATGAACATGTACTGGAACTTGGACGAGGACGAGGCTGTTGTACTCAAGGGAATCGGTGTAAGAGCTGTAGACAATCTCAAGGGATTGGGTGTAATAATTGGAACTTCGGAATTCCCAAGAGACTTCTATCCAGCTGATCCAGATACGAACAAGTGGCACTTCGGTCTTGCCGACGTGCAAGGTTACAGCACCGCAAACTGGTTCGGAATCCCAAGGCTTGAGTTCGGTGGATTCCTAATACACGATGAAATCGGCAGAGTTGCCGTTATAGACAACGGTACTTCGATACCAGCTAATACGATCCACGTCGCATGCTATGGTATTAGAATAAGCGAATTGGGAGGTGGTAGGCGATGAAAGTCGTTGAAGTTACATTTGCACCCGGTGCTGTTACGGCTGGTGATAACATAACTTTACCGAGCGGAAGTCCACCGATTTCAAAGGTAATAAGTGCTATAATCTTCAAGGGACATGCAGTCGATGAGAATGGTTCCGCAACTTACACAATCGGTCCAGTTTCAGCAACTCCAACGAAAGTCGATGAAAACACGATAACACTTGATACTGATGTTGCCGCTGAAGACATTGTGGTGCTCAAATATATACCAAAGGGAGCGATAAGAGCCTTAGGTTTTAACTAAATTTTTTTAAATTCTTACTCCTATTTTTTGTATGGATCAGAAGTATTTAGTCCAATGTGAGAAGTTGCCAGCGTACGTGGTTCTCTGCTACAAGATGGATCTATCGAGCGGAATCAACACGATAGTCGATTTGACGGCTAAAGAGCTGATGGGAAGGTGGATAGAGCTTGATAGACTATGGATTACAAGAAATGCAGACGTTATCGCTCAAATATGGAAAAACGGTTTCAACAGAATTGACGTTAATACAAATTCTCTAAGCGATGAAGTGAACAAGCTTAGAATAGTAAACTCAAAGAGGTTCAAGTTCTCGTTGTACGCAAAATCCGCCGTAACGGGTTACAAGTTCAAAATCGGCGTTTGGATGTACATGCCAACGATAGCCGACAAGTTGCTTGAAAACGTGAAATTAACTGACGAAGAGATTGCGATTGCCGAAGAGTTGGGTGTGTACGACAGATTTGAGAAAGGGATAGTGCCCTTCACAAAGGATTACATAATGGAAAGGTATACGCACGGTGACGAATGGATATACTCTATTCAAGAAACGCTCACAACCGATGGCTTGGAGTACAGCTATCTAAGCCCAAGTGAAGATAGATTCTTAGTTCTCAAAGGTATATCGATAATGGATACAAGTGCTGTAACTGAGAACGCTTTTTGCGTTATAAAGGCTGACGGTGTGGAAGTTCTGAAGATACCTTGCTCGGCGATGAGCATAGACGAAGAGATACCGCTGTTCATACCAGCGATCGAAACGCTGTCTATAAACTTTGAAACCGATGCAAATGTGACGGATTTCAGAGCGAGATGGAGAGTAGGTGACTTCAAGCTCAACAACTATCTTAAGATGCTGTACGGAATTATGAAAAAGGAGGAGGATGAGGAGTTATGGAAAGAAGTAGTAGCAGGAATTTAAGTAAGGTTAAATTAAAGGCTTTGGCACAGGCATTTGCCGAAGAAGCAAAAAAAGAGAATCCGGACGTAAACAGTATTATAGAAGAATTCGACGGATACTTAGACCTTATAAGGCAAGAACTAATCGATATGAGAAAATGGTACTCCTTTCTCAATTTACTGTACGAAACAACCGATATTATAGAAGACAGACTCGGATTTACAGTTGAGAAAGTAGTACCAGCCGGAGGCTCTTTTGAATATAGATGGGATCTTACACCTACGAAGTGGGCTTGTCTTTGTCCCGTTTACACAAGCGGAACGACTAATCCGGCTTACTGTAAGCTGTACGTCGAACTCGAAACGTACACCCCATCACCGTTCACGGTTAGATCTCTTGTGGTGGTTGCACCGGAACAACCGATGTGTCACGTAGACAATATGCCACCGCTACCAGAGGGATTTTACTACGTTCAAACGCCTAAAGCGAGAGGTATTATAGTTTTCTACAATGATGATCCAGCAAACGATGCGTACTGTATATTTCACACGGACTTTATACCCGCCGAGATTGAAATAGCGAGAAGGTTGATATGGCATATTAAGCTACCGCTCGTAAATACTATAAGGAGGGTTCTATATGAAGAAGCTCAAGTGTAAAAGAATGGGTAAGGAATACAAAAGAAGAGGAATGGTGTATGCTTGTAAATATTGCAGAGGATTGACTGTAACTGACAGCGGAGTTATCATCGAAACTAACGCTCCTTTGACCTTACCAAGGGACTGTCCGGCGAGACTAGCGAATCCGGAAGAGTCTGAATTGGTTGAGGTGGTTGAATAATGGTAGATCAAAGATTAATCGATGCAAGAATAATCGAAACGATAAAGGCATTGAGAGAGCTCGGATTGGGTATTATACTAGTGGACTCAGCAGGCAACATAATCAGTGACATTTCTTTATCAGCTTTGAGAGATGCTCTTAAGGGAGCAGACAACAAAGACTTCAGTACACTTGAAGCTGACATTGAGTCAATACTTGCTATGCTTGATGTTGCTCTAAGCACAAGAGCATCTGAAGCTACTTTAGCAGAAGCGAGGGACAAGTTAGCTTCAATCGATGGAAAGATTGCAACCGAGGATACTCTCTTAGCCATTAAGAATGCGTTAGCTTCAGTTGGAGCAGACAAACTACTTACAATCCCAGACAACCCGTCTAACTTAGATATAACTCTATCAGCTCACAGAGATGCTCTAAAACCAATACGATCTACTCCTGAACAAGTGCTTGCTTCTCAATCTATTAGTGCAGGAGATAAAGCAGAGTTTACAGTAAGTGATACAGATGGCTACTCTGCTGTAGTTGTGACAGTGAAAGCCACCTACGATCCTTCAGCATCTCAAGGAGTCAGGATGAGATGGTTATACAGTCCTGATGGAACAAACTTTGACAGTGAAGATTCTGCAGAAGTAAGAGGACAATATACCGACTTGGCATTCGTTGCTGGTGAAACTAAAGTAGAGACAGTGCTAATCCCTATATTTCAGCCTTATGTTAAAGTTCAAGTTGTAAATCTCGACTCATCGTATGCAGTTGTCGTTGATGCTTGGAAGACGCTCTTAAGATGAGGTGATGTAAATGATTGTGTATGGATGGAACAAAAATCCAGATTGGGAAACGGAAACTATATGTTTTTGTAAAGGATTAGAGGATTGGAATTCGAAAGAAGATGAGATTTGGGATGAATATTAAGAATAATGAGAAGGTGATGTAAATGTCATTTGATCCGATCAGCTACTTAGAAGCTCTGAAGAGTCGAAAGCTTAGCAACCTTATAATTGATGCAGACAAAGACTGGGGAGGTAGATTGATTAAGAACTTAGGCGAACCTACTGAGCCAAACGACGCTGCAACAAAGATCTACATCGATATTGCATCTACTGGTCTCGGAATAAACTACTACTTACTGGATGAAGCTGATGCGGAAGTTCCAGCATACAAAAAGATGAGCATTACTCCTCCAAGTCTCCCAGAAGCCTACGTTGAGATTGAAGAGAACAGTGCTGGGGACTATTTAATTCAAGAATGGATAGCAGAACCAGACGGGATTCCAGTTGTCAAGTTGGGTGTTTACACTATCAACTTCCAGAGCGAAATAGTAGGTGGAGGTGCAAAGATAAGGTTCTTCTTCAGACTTTACGAGAGACAATCTGATGGTACTGAAAATCTGATTGTAGAATCAACGCCAAGTAACAGGATTAAGAAAGAGAGAGAAAATGTAGTTACGAGTGCAGTATTGACAAGCGATTACGTGATGGCAACGGGAAGCAGACTTGTTTTAAAGCTCTATGCGAGGTGGGAAGAAAACAGGAGTGCAACGGTTAGGATTTACTACCAGGGTACAGTTAGGAGTAGATTAGCTGTTCCAATTGCGAAAGAGATACTTGATACTCTGTATGCTCAAAGACTTCACGCTTCACAGCACGGTAAGGGTGGCGAAGATGAATTAAGTTTGGATGCTTCTCAGATTGTAAGTGGTGTTCTTAGTGCTGATAGAATCCCTGATTTATCAAGATCAAAGATAACAGACTTCTTCAGCTCACCGTTTTGGGACAATATTCCTGATAAGCCAAGCTACTTTCCGAGCAAGGCATCACTGTTTACAGTTGATGCAGATATCATACCAGATAGTGACAATACTAGATCACTTGGATCGGAAAGTGTAAAATGGGCTAACATACATGCAGTGAATGTTTATGCTAATGGTCTCAACATAAAGGGTGATGCACTGTTTTATTTCAACAGAATACGCAGAGCTATTGGATGGCCAGTTCAGTATGACGGTAGGACTGTAAGTTTCATAATACCTGGATTGAGAGATGTTCTTTATTGTGCAATTGATAGAGGTCTCAGTGTTACCGTTAATAGAGGGCCTGATAGCGGTGACCTAGCAGATATGTTTAGATTTGCATCTAAAACTCAAAACGATGGTGCAATATGGAATGATGTTTCAGATACGAATCCAGTTCAGATAGAGATCGATGTAGGTAATGCACATATCGACGTGATTGTTATAGAATTTGGCTGGAGAAACAGACTCGCTATAGATTATACAATCGAGCTTTATCACGATCACGATGGTGATGGAACATATGTTTGGGAAACACTTGTAGATGTTGTAGGTAATAGTGCATATGTTGTTGCACACGAAGCAAAATGGTGGAGAGTTAGAAAGATCAGAATAACTGTTACTAAAGCTGGAGATGGTGACCAAGCAGGAATTTTACATATTGCCAATATTCAGGCGTTGTCATCAATACATGGTGTAGGATTTCCACATTGTTTAAGCGTTCTCGGAGGTACAATGTATGGAACAATCAATGCACAGGATGTGTTACCAAAGAGCGATAACACATATAGCTTGGGCAGTGATACACTAAGATGGAAAGCCATTTACGTTGTCGATGTTTACACAGGTGACATTAACTTGGACAACGGCTGGAAGATAACTGAGCTTCCTAATGGAGTCATAATCAAGAACGAGAAAGGTGAAGAGGTGTTTAGAATAACTGAAGAAGGTGTTTGGTTTAAGGGTAAGAAGATAGCTGGATGAGGTGTTATGTATGAATGATTTAAGAAAGCTATATGAAGAAAAGCAAAGGACATATCAACAGCTTATGAACGAACTTAACAGAGTTAAGGCTTTCGAACAACAGTTAATGAGTGAGATTTTGCGTTTGGAGGGCGAGTTAAGGTTACTTGAGGAATTAATTATGAGGGAAAATAAAGATAAGCAAGATGTTATAAAAGCTGAAGATATATGTTAGGGGGTGATGTAGATGGTTGTGGCGAAGTGGTTGCAGATTAGGTATGGGGATAGGGTGATGGTTTGGTGCTTTTACAATACACCTGATGAAACTGAGCACTTTGGGAGCAGAGGGATTACATTGACTGACGAAGAACTGAAGCAGTTGGATGAATTGCCGTTCAGAGAGCTGAGAATGGCAAAGACAAACGGTGTGGAGATCAAAGATGAGCCAGAGACATTGTTGGAGAAGTTGGCGAAGAGAGCTTATGATGAATATCTGCAGGCGAAGGCGGAAGAGGAGAAAAGGAAAATGGAGGTGGTTGAGTAGTGGCGATATATGCACGTCAACCCGATGGAACATACAAAAAAGTAGCTTTACTATCATATCATTTGACGGATGAAATATTAATAGCGGATGATAGCGAAGTTGAAGTAACTTCTGGAGCATTTACAAAGTTGAAGGAATTTACGATATTCTTCGATGCAGATACTCTGAGAATATATTGGGAAATGAAAGACGCAGATATTTATACAGAAGCATGTGCAAAAATATACAAAAATGATGAACCCGTTACTGATTATTATTCACTTATATCATCAGACTATCGACCATATAAGGTAGATGTATCAGCTGATTGGAAAGCAGGAGACAAAGTACAGTTGTATGGTCGTACAAGTGGGGGAAGTTCATACTTTAGGAACTTTCGAATTCTTGGCAGCTTCTTTGCATCAAGATAATATGTATGAAGCAACAACTGCTTCAAGAATTTCAAAAGTGGATGGAACTGCAACGGTGGAGCATCGAATTACTGTGCATTACAGCGATACTGGTAATGATACTAGAGATACTGTTACTGTGGTTGTGGATAAGAATGTGGAGGCGATAAAATGAAAATTGTATTCACACCTGAAGTTTGCGGCGGTGCGGCAAGAATAGCAGGAACAAGGATAAGAGTAGCTGACATTGTAAGAATGTTCAAACTGGGCTACACAAAGGAGGAAATCGCTGAATGGTATTCGATAACCTTGGACGATGTCAATGAAGCTCTCAGATATTATAAAGAGCATCCCAATGAAGTAGATAGAATAATCAAAGAAGAGGAAAAAATAGTAGAGGCGATAAAATATGTATGCTCATGAGTTGATGAATTACATTTACGCAACCGTAGCATTACATTTTGTGTTAGTGATGTTATTACTTTGGATTTGGTTGAGGATGTGGAGGTGATATTACATGATTAATAAAATCGGGAAACAAAAATGGGAGAAATGTGACATAAAGTACAGATGTCCAAGAGTTCATAGGTTAGGTTACTCTGGCTGTTATTTATGTGATGATATAACGAAGTTAGCAATCAAAAGATTGTACAACTTGAGGTGATAGAATGAACATCCTTGACAAAATAGAGCAATTCGGCGAGAAATTACACAAGCACATTTGGTTCAGAGCATTCCTACTTATCTTCTTCTTCATTTTCAACACTTACGTTGCTCTGTGGTGTCACGAATTCATGCACTATATTTATGCCACTCTAGTGCTAAAAGCAAACGCATACATTCAGTATGGCTTTAACGGACTTTATGGATGGTGTGTAGTTCAAGATCATCACGACTTTTGGCTGTATTACATCGGCGGGATTGGGACGGCAATAGTCTTCGCAGTTTACTTGTTTGCGATGTTATCACTGCCCAATCATCTCACGTTGCCTTTAGAGTTCAGTTTAACAACTATAGTGCTGTATCACTTTATTTACGCTCACGTTGAAGTTTTTACGCTGTATTGCGGTTACGTTCAATTATACAATCCGCTCAAAATTGCCACCGAATTGATTGTAGTTATTGTAACGTTAAAGTTATTTTGGTCTCGGCTGATAGAGTATTTAGGAGGTGGCGTGAATGTATCCTGTAGTAGTTGAAGTGGATTTCGTAGCGGAAGACGAAGTAGAGCTAACAGCATTCATAAACCACTTGATAAAGTTTAGATGCGATAAGGTTCGTGTGAGGAGAATTTATCCTATCGAAAAACCAAAATTGAAAGGAGGTGATGTGAATGAAGTTTGAGAAATTTGTGGATGAAATAATTGCACTGACAATAGTCGGAGCAACTACAGCATTTGTTGGTTTGGGCATAAGTGTTCCAGACTGGTGGAGCACAGCGTTTGGAATGGTTATAGCATTCTATTTCACTCGTAAGACTGTAAAAGAACAAAGGGAGCAGGGGTGATGCAATGGATCCGACAACAATTGAACTAGTGGTAGGAATGACGGGGGTATACACGGCAATAAACTACATAATTATCAAATACTACAATGGAAAAATGAAAGATCTAAAAGAAGATATAAGAGATATAAAAGAAAAAGTGGACACGATAATCAAAGAGCAAAACAATCAAAATCAGAGGATTAGTAGAGTGGAAGAAGATGTGAAGTGGTTAATAAACTTAAACAAGAGGTGATATAAATGGCTGAGTTAGTTAGACAGATAAAAGTGCTAAAAATATACGATGTAGATTTTCATCCAGGACTTAAAGGTTTCAATCCAGAAGCATGGAATTGGACAGTAAGAGCAAAGATACTTTTTAACATAAAGGACTGGGTTTACATTAAGCCGAATGTATGTGTGAAAACATGGAGATATTATAATGCCGAAACAAATGCACATGGAAACATTGATACATTTGGAATTGCAAATTGGTATATTGATGCATGCGGTGAAAAAACGCTAACGTATGATAAAAATGCCGAACTTGTAATAAATACATCTGCTCCAGGAATCAATCCAGATATATCACAATGGGTGTCATTGTCGGTAGAACCTTACGTAAAAGGTGGCGGTTTTGATACATCAGGGTTTAAAATAGATAAAGTGTTAATTAGAGCATATTGGGATGCTTCACAAAAAAGAGTTACAAAATACGAAGCTTACGTAAACGGTAAGTTAGTTCCAATCGGTGAGATAATAAGTAAGGCTACTATTGTAATTTCAACGACACCAAGCGGTGCTGAAGTTTACATTGACGGTGTTTACATTGGTTTGACTTGATTAAGCTACTTCTCTGCTACTCTCGAAAGCTGCTCTTCTTATACTGTTAATTCTCGCTTTGACAAATTTTCTCGCTTCTTCTTCTCCTCTGGTTTTTAAACAATGAATGACGTCTCCTACGAATTTTATTTCAGCGTGCAACGGACAACTTTTCTCATAATCGCATTTATAGCATTTCATACCACACATCAAATTCCTTGCAGTTGTTAAACCGATCAAATACGAGCAAAAGTGCATGAAGAAATCTCTCTTTTTACCTTCGAAAGGACATCTTTTCATTACATTCCACAAGTCTGGACACTCAAGACTGAGCTTAGCTATTTCGACTATTACATCCACCGCTTCATCATCCGTCAAACCGATTATTTCATGTTGAAACTTCTTATGCATTAACTCGATTGTGACGACACAATATTAAAGTGCATCGCATAGCACGGCAAATTCACAGTACTTCTTACACCAGTCTTTTCTCCCTTCTGGTATCTTTTTATTGATGATGCACTCCTTGAGCATTTCAGCTCTGATTAAATCTTCCTCAGCTTTGTTTTTATCCGTGCTGTATTCGTTTTCAACGTACTCACCGGTTAGTTTGTTAATTACGAGTATAACGTATTTGTCGAGACCGGCTAAGTAAGCGTACAAATTAGCTTGAGATAGCCAATGAGGTTGTATCCCTTTATTAAGATCTTTGGTAGTTTTAATTTCAATGACGTGGTCACTGTTTACGGCATCTATTTTACCTACGAGCTTCCACCCGTCTCCTAAATCGTATTCAACTCTCTTCTCTATTTCATACCCCTTCTTCTTCAAATCCTCTTGAATGATACGATGAATGAGTATTCCAGCCAATGCGGATTCGCTCACCGTTCTAACTCGCGGCACGAAAAAGTAGCTTAGATATTCCATCCTCGGGCAAAAGACTAAATTCGAAATCCACAGCTCTTTGGGTTTTCTACTCTGAGTGTACAACTCCTCCAAAGCCGGATAAATCATAATATCACCTACGGCGACGGCGACGACGGCTACACCTTATCACAATTTAAGTAGTGCTCAATAGCCTTTCTGATCGCATTCTTTTTATTCTTTTCCCCCGTCTTTTTCAGAAGCATCTTTATTTCGACCTCGGTCATTGGAAAGCACACGTTGTATATCCTCATGACGACGATGACTATGATTATTAATTTAAGCTTTTCTATTTTGATCGATTCGAGAACGCTTATAAACAGCTTAGAAGCAGATAAGTTATGGCAATCGTAAAAAAGATAATCAAAGTAGGTAACTTCAAGGATAACAGAGTGTCGGGTGCTGTAATAATTCCAAAACCGTTTCTTGAGCAACTCGGCTTAGACATCGGTTCTGAGGTCGAAATAAGCCTAGAAAACAATCGAATTGTGATCGTACCCCACACCCAATCCTAGCGGGGTGATCAGCATGGAAGATATACTCAAGGTGATATACGACACGTTCACGACGGAAGTCAGCGTTGAGACTGAGCAACCGAAATACAGACACTATCCCTTCGAAACGGCAAGGAAAGGACACAACGAAGCTATTAAAAAAGTGCTGGATAACGACATATCAGTATTGGCAATGCAAACCGGATACGGTAAAACGGCTATATACTTAACGGCACTCGCTGAAAGCGGTTTAAACTACTGCACCGTTATAGTGCCGAGAAACTGGTTGCAGGTTCAAGTTGTAAATTATCGATCCAAAATAAAAACAGATATGTTGTGTCTCTTTGAAAGGACGAAGCATTGTAATAAAAAAGATTTAAACGATAAAGCACCTTGTGAAAGAAAGTATCTTAAAAGAGGTAAATGGGTTTTCAAGTATAAAGGTAGAGAAATCGAGTATCCTTGCGAAGATTGTCCCTACGATGCTATTAAGAAGGAAATGATAGAAAATCCGGAGTGCATTGCCGTTTTAAATCAAGGTAATTTCTGGTTCATGAGACCGAGAACTGAATTTGTCGTTATTGATGAAGCTGACGAAACGATAAGAAGTATTGTAAATGCGGTTAGTTTTCCGGAAAAGTACGAATCGGACGATCCAATTGACGTCTTAAACTGGATGGAAAACAAAGTACTTGAAGTTATAAAAAGTATAATGAAAAAGCTTGAAGAACCGGATGCGAATACGGACTTAGAGTTACTTAATCGTTTACTTCACGTTTACGAAAGGAGATTGAGAAAAATAAGGTTCTTCAAAACTTATCCACCTGAGAAGCTAATAACTTATACGAAAAACAATTCGACGTTTGTAGAAGTGTTCGACAGCATGATAAACGTTGCCAAGAGGTTATTCGGTCACGCAAAGATTTGTCTTGTAACGGCAACTTATAACATCGACAGTAACAACAGCATACCAATCGTAAACTCGGAAATACCTTACAGAGCTAAAATAATATACTATCCGATAGGTAATTTGAGCGAGAGAAACGTTTTCAGAAGAGGTAACTTAGATTTGCTCGAAAAAGCGGTAGATGTTATACTGAAAACTTACGACTATACTGTCGAGCTGACGAGAATGAGAAAAGCACCGATTCATTGCGGAAACATCGCTAAACACGGTAGGTATATATACAACATGCTGTCTCAAAACGGAAGAAGTGCTATTTTGATGGAAAAAGGTAATCAAGCAAAATCGATAGCTGAGTTCATAAGAGATGAAAACGTAGATTTCCTTTGTGTTGTTGCAGCGGAATACGGATTCGATTGGGGTTTTTCACCGATACAGTATATTTTAAAGGTGCCGTTTGCAGACCTAAGCGATCCTAAAATAAAAGCGATTAAAAGATTATTAGGTAGTAAATTCGACGAATGGTACAATTGGGACGCTCTTTCGAGGTTGATTCAGGCTTGCGGTCGCAATGCCAGATCACCCAACGACTTTGGAATTACCATAATATTAGATTCGTGCTTTGAAAAAGTATACAGAGAATTCGAGGAGAGAGTACCTAAGTGGTTCAAAGACAGACTGGTCTGGTTGTCCCCCTCTTCCTAACGGGGGATAACCATGCTCGATCTCGTGAAGTACTTGCAGGCAGAGAGAAAAGCTAAAATAAGAGCCATGTGGAACGGCATGGACTACACCAAATACATCGACAAACTCCGTAAGAGGGTAGAGCTGCTAAACCAATTGTACATGGTGTATCCTTATCTTGAACTCCAAGCCGAGTATATAAACGGCACGAGAAGCAAGCTATTCCCGTTCGACAGCGATCCGAGATTATTTGCACCAGCAATTCACTACAGAATATTACCTAATGAAATTGTAATTGATTTGGATAAGAAGGATGTTAACGAGTTAAAGAAAATTGTAAAAACTCTCAAAAGCTTAAATGCTAAACCTTTCATAGGTTTCAGCGGTAACAGAGGTTTCCACGTTCACCTAATAGTTGCTCCGCCAAAAGGAAACGTTGAAGAATTTGCAACGCATCCGGAAGCTAAGAATTTTACTCAGACTCTGTTTCAGATTTTACTGAAGCTATTTAAAGCGAATGATGTTGACGTTGATGCAATTGATACCGGCGTAATGTTATCTTCGTCGCACACTATAAGATCGTTTTATTCGGTTAATTTGAACGGTAAAAAGTGGAAGACGCCGGCTTACGGTGATCGTTACGAAGTATGGGTTGTCCCGAAACAGTTGTATCTTAGAGTTCTAAAGGAGCTCGAAGAAAACGGCGATGTTGAAATACCGATCGAAAACGGCAACGGTAAAATCAACTGTAGCAGAATAAGGTGGATAGAGTGGATACTTAAGAATCCAGATAAAATCGTTGACGGAAGGAGAATTCTACTGATGTACGCTATAATCCCCTACTTAGTCAACGTTAGAAAAATGAGCGTCGATTTAAACAGAGTTGAAGAAAGCGAAGTTTACGAAATATGCATGAACTGGATTAAAAGAACCCCCGACAATGACGAAAAGGGAAGTGAAAGCGAATACAGGTCGCTGATCAAAAGCGAAATAAAAAGTTACGTAAAGAGCGGAGTTCTCCCGATGAGCAGGAAAAAACTCTTTTCGAGGTTCAGCGAGCTGAAATACCTTCTACCCCATCTCCCATCTCCCAACGGAGGTGATGGCGGTGGAAATTAAGATAGTCGAATATAAGTGGAACGGTAGAAAGTACAACGCCGCTTTGATAAGGTGTCCACACTGCAACCAACTCAGCGTAGAACTGTACCCCGTGAAATTCTATGTGTGTGAAAAGTGCGGGAAAATTGCCGATCTAAGAGGAATTATTTTCAAGGATTTCAAGGACGGCAGCGAGGTAATACCGGTTTGGGAGTGGGAAAACATCCGCACCCGCATCCTAACGGAGGTGGTCGGATGAAGGTGAAGTTGCATTTCGTAGGTAAGAGGTTGTACGACAAGGAAGTGTTCAGAAGGGAAGCAATAGAATACGGTGTAAACAGAGCGATGCCAATATCGGTCGCAAAGACACTTAAATACGGTGAAAAGATACTGCTTGCACAATACGATGCTGGTAAAGCAAACGTATTTGGTTACTTCACATACACGAGGCTAAGCGTTGAAAATTCTAAAACACTTAAGGAGTTGCTGAAGTACGTGAAACCGGTTGACGTTGTTTTCAAGGAGGAATACGTTAACAGAATTTGCGGAACTTACACGATAATAGCTGAATACTACTTCGACGCTCAGATGTGCGAAATTCTCTTCCTGATTGAAGAAATTGCTAAAGATCTAAAAGAAAAAGTAAAGGTATTCATCGGCGGCGATTACTTCGACCTGCCAGAGTTTGTAATTGAAGACGTCAAGTTTACCAGATCCATAACGGAAGTTGAAGTACCGGATGCTCTGTTTGACGAGGATGTAGAGGAATTCCTTAGCGAAGTTTGGAGAATGGATGTGTTCGAAGATTACAATCAAAGAAGATACCTTACAAACAAGGCTAAGAAAACGCTACCGCTGACGCTGTTCGGTTAATTTTTATTATATTTTTGTGATGACGATGACGGTGGATAGAAAAGAGCTCGAATTTTTATCTAAGCTTTTGTTTGAAATAAGATTTGATAGGCTACCTCGTTGCATAAGACGTGCTTTAGAGTACTATACCTATAATGCGGATTTCGATAAGATTAAACGTTTTGAATGTAGCAAATGTCTGGAAATGGGATACTCTAAATGCAAATACCCCATTTCCCACTTCATATTGAGAGACCTCTTCCTCAGAAGACTTCTCAACACCACCCATTCCTAACGAGGTGGTCGACGTGAGGATAGACGTACGTGTTGATTTTGAAACGGAGTACTTCGAAGCAAACTGCTACGTAAAGCCGGATAAATACCTCGAAGCGATGAAAGAAATCGAAAACGTATGCAAGAGACTCAACGGTAAGATAACCTACGAAGACATATACATAGGAATAAAAGGATATGCGTTTAGAAGTTTTGAAGAAGAAGATAAAGAGATAATCGAGATGTTCAAGAGAGATCCGATAAAGTTCATAGAAGTAGCTAAAGAGGTCGAAAATGATCCGAGCGTCATAACGAGGGATGATGTAATAGAAGCTTTGCACGGTAAAAAGTTGGAAACTAAAGATGTTGAAGTAGTGCTCGTAGGACCGGATAAATGGCACACACATAGTAAAGTATACAGCTGGTACAACGTACACGTAATTTTCGACGGTAAGATTGGGTACTATTTAGGATACGTAGAAGTACCAGAAGAAGAAGACGATCTGGGCAAGATGTTTAAAGTATCAGGAGTAAGGATAAGAAGTGTAGAAGATAAATGGAGCTTTGTTAGAGATTTAAGATACACCAAATACGAATTAAAACACGTAGCTGATGTGATTTTCAAAAACAAGGATAAAATAAAGAGAATCCTCGATTTGGGTGAAGTAGGGTTGAGAAACGCACAGTACGACACTATACACGAATACGAGCAAAAGTTCAAGAAATACATACTGCTCGGTAAGTTAGACGAATTAGAAAAAGAGTTAGAAAAGAGAGTAAAGAAAGTAAGAAAAGCCGATGAAGCGAGAAAAAAGAGATACGATCTTCACAGAAGTTTAATGAACAAATGGGCTAAGACTGATCTGGGATACCTATACGTTGACTCTTGGAATATGTTACTAATTCAGGAAACCGACGACGATATAGTTTTATACGAGTACAGCGGTAGTGAATCCTACATAGCAAGTAAAACGTACACGATAGTAAAAACGAAGAAAATACCGTCAGGAGCACGTGTATGTTCACTCAAAGAAAACTTTGAAGGATTTAAACGTAAAATAAAGTTGTATGACTACGTACTCCAAGAGTTAAAACAAAAGTTTCCAGATTTCTACCTCAAACTCCAGCTTTTAGGTGTTGTTTCTTAACTTTTTTACGTTCTAACCCTTCCACCCCCTCAAATCCTAACGGAGGTGGGGTAGATGCGTGTTACGGACGTGTTCGGTTTGGATTTGGAAGTGCTGGACAGGACGTTGTTGTTGGGTGCACCCGGGATAGGAAAAACGGCTGTAATCGAACAGTACGCAAGGAAGAAGGCTGTTGAGCTGAAGAGGAAGTTTGTCGATTTAAAGAAGGATCAAAATTTAGAGAAAGTGTTGAAGGAGCCTGAGAAGTACTTCACGTATCTGAGAATAATAGCAACGCACATCTTTCCAGAGGATTGTTCAATTCCGAGAGAAAACGGAAGTTACTTAGTGTTCAAGTCTCCGCTAACGCTTAAGGTGTTAGAGAAGACAAAGGGGATAGTGTTCATCGATGAGATAAATAACGTGAAGAGAGAGGATCAGAGAGTTCTGTTCTACTCGATGATTCAGGAGAAAGAGATTGGATGGAATTTGAAGCTAAGCGACGAACAGGTAATAATAGCAGCTGGAAATCCACCAGAGTACAGTGCAGATGCCTCGGATTTACCAAATCCGCTGTTGAACAGAATGACAGTATTAGAAGTAGATCCGCCAACGATAGATGAGTGGATACAGTACATGAAGAGATTCAATCACGATACAAGAGTAGATGCGTATTTGAAGTTCAATGAGGCTGAAGAGGGTGGTGGTGCATTCTTAAGAATACCTGAAGAACCAGAAGGATTAGAGAACTTCCCGTCTCCGAGATCGTGGACTAACTTAGCTGTAAAGTTGTATAAGATAAAGGATGAAAAAATAATACCACACATAGCAGCAGGTTGCATTGGGAAGGAAGAAGCCGGTAAGTTCGTAGCTTTTATGAGAACGAACGTACCTACAGTCGAAGAGTTGCTGTATAAACCTCAGCTGTGGGATTCGCTAGATTTGCAAGGTAAGTATCTAATAAGCACTGCAATAGCAAACAAGATAGATTCATTAATCAAGAACAGCAGATTCGATAAACTACTTGGTAAGATGGAAAACGAATTTATAATACTAACGGTGAAGCTCGTACCCATCGATAAAAGAATATACGTGCTCAAAAACACTACGCTGGCTCAAATAGTCAAAGAACTTGCGAAAGAACTTAAGGACTTTCTCTAACACCTTTTTCCTAACGGGGTGCTCGGTATGGATGTGAAGAAACACGTCTCCAATTTGATAACTGCAATAATCGTAAGCAATCCGCTGTACGGACTGATGGTCAAGAGGTGCAGAATCGTCTACGTGCCGGATGAAAACATAGTTGCTGCCGTCGATCCTAAAGAATTAGTGATAGGAGATGGGTTCTTCAGATACGACGTGAAGATGCAGAAGTCCATACTCATCCACGAAGCGTGTCATCTGTTGCTGAGACATCCGGAAAGGAGTAAAGCGTTAGTTAAAAAGTACGGTGCCGCTGCACACGCAGTAGCAAACTACGTTGCAGATGGAAAGATAAATTCTGCATTAGAAATGGACGGGATACAGCTACCGCAGAACGCCGTGAGAGTTGAGGATGTATGTGACAAGTTTAACTTAGATAGGGATTTCGTTGTGAAAGAGTCTTTGGAGAAAATCGTTATCGAAATAATGAAGAATTCACCTGCAATACAAAGATATTGTCAAGGGCAAGGACAAGAACAAGAGCAAGGTGATGAACTGCAAGGAGACATAGTTGATGGAGAATTTGAAGGAGAAGTCGTAAACGAAGGAGATAAGAGGATTGCTGAAGCGAGAGATGAAGAAGAACTTGCAAAGGCTAAGGAAGAGATAATTAGAGAAATTGAAGTAAGTGCAAAGATGGCTGGTAGAGGGACTAATGGATTGAGTAGGATTATAAACGAAATGAGAAAGCCGAAGGTGAACTGGAGAAGGATTTTAAGAGTTTCAATGGAAAGGGGTTTAGGTAATGATGTTAGAAAGACTTGGTCTAGGAGTTCTAAGAAGCATCCAAGTTTACCTGCTAAGACTTTGTACGGTGTGAAAAAAGTGATAGCACTCACCGATACATCCGGTTCTATAACGCCAGAAGATTTGAAGCAGATATTGGGTGAATTGCATGCAATTGCAAAGATAAAAGCTCAAGTAACAGTAATTCCTTGGGATTGGGAAGTTTACGACGCAATAGAAATGAAGTCTCCGAGAGACATTGATAAAGTAATGAAGAATTTGAAGGGTGGCGGTGGAACGAGAATTACTCCGGCGATCGAGAAAGCTAAGAAGCTCTACAAAGGCAATGAGTTGGTGGTGATATTCAGCGATTTTCACTTAGAAGAGGATGATAGAAAGTTGAACGAGCTGTTGAAGGGGTTCAAGAATCCGCTGCTCGTGAGCGTGAACGGCAGAGTACCTAATGTAAAGGCTAGAGTCGTTAAAGTCGAAACGGTTTGAGAGGTGATGTGAATGGATAAAGTTGAGGAGTTGCTGGAGCGTGTCGACGTAATAAGCAGAATAATCAACGAAACTAAGCATCTGCTGTACAAACCCGTTTACATTAACACAAAATTTAGTCTTGATGAGACGTTCAACTTGAATGTAACCGAAAAGCTGAAGCTACCGGTACTTGACGTAAACAACGGGATAACGTTCGACGAAGTCTACCCGGCGGAAGTAAATAGTGTCGAATTGGGAATATATCCCTATGCTATTACGTTTGATATATACTGCCATCGTTTTTACAAGTACTCATTAAAAAGAGAAACGACCGTCGCAAGGGTTGCCGAATTCCTACTGTTTTTGAGGGAGAACAGGGAAGCGGTGTTCAAAGCGATCGACGAGCTGATCGAAAGGTTAAAGAAAAATCTGAACAAAGTTAAAGAACTGTACGAAGAAGTTAAGAAGGTTAAGGCGTTGCTCGAAATAGTAGGAGGTGATTGAATGCCCGTTTTATTCATTTTTAAAGATAGAGATGGTTTTGAGGTTGTTGTTATCGAGAGAGGAATCTGCAGGAGCATCAAGGTGCCCGAATCCTACGACTTCAACGCGTTGAAAGAACTCCTCCGCGAATCCTAGCGAGGTGGTAGCGGTGGTCGTGCTCAAGATAAGATCCACCGAATACGGGTTCAAAAGCAGAAGACCGGTCACGTACTACATACCGAGCTGGAGGATAATAAGCGTCGAAGCCAGACCTAAGTACGTAAAGATCACCTACGAAGCCGTAAACGGCTACGAAGAGGGTGGGAGCTACAGCGAGTACGTTATGGTTGAACTTCCGTTCGACGGGGAAAAGAGCGACGAGGAAGCTATGCCGCTGGCGGAGTACCTTGCGGAGAGGATCGTGGAAATGATGGATGATAGGTCGGTGAAGATCGTTGATATGGAGGATTTGATAAGAGAAGTGAAGATAGTGAGTTGAATTATTTTTTATTATTATTTTATAACAAAACCACACATCGGACACATCTTACTAGTAGATATTTCAACTAAATCTACCATATCCCATTCGAACACGTTGACTAATTCACCATTGTAATAGCAACGTGGGCAAAAATCGGTTTTAACGAAGGTAGGATCGTAAGCCAAATGTACAAAATTTTTTGAAAATTTAGCGGGTGCGTAATTCATGAGAAGTTCATACTTTTTGTTTATGTATATAGTGGGTGGTGTTGACTCGTAATCTAGAGAATATCCTTTAAAACCATCAGACTCCAGATTTCTTATCAACTTATCAAAGAACCTATAATCATCGAAAAACCACAACGTTTTGAGACCGTTCTTCTTATCTATAAGAGTTCTTCTGAGCACCTCTTCATAAGTAATTGAGCTGTGCTGCACCTCTACAGCCATTTTGAAATCCTTTTCCGCTATAATATCCGCAATCCTACCACTATACGCTACTTCAAAATCAACCTTCCAGCCCTTTGAGAGCAACCACGAGCCGACTATGTATTTCATTTTAAGGTGTTCGGGTGTTTCCTTACCGAGTCCGCACGAAGTATGAGGATTATGTCTAAAATGTGGAGTTCTTTTAACACTATGAACGACGTGCATTTCGGAATTGCAAAAGGGACAGTAGAATTTATCGTATTTGTCTTCGTTGCGTAAAACTTCAAAGATTGTTACTCTCTCACCATCCGATGTACGAGCTACTAGAGGCATAAAACCCACCCGTTCGGATGTCTTACAACTTTACCCTCTCTTTCCAGTTTATTGAGAACATCTAACATACCGTTAATCGAGTAGCCGTAGTTTTGCACGATTTGAATAATATCCGGTGTTATTGCGATTGAACCACCTCTTTCCTCCATTAACCTCAGTACGAGAGATTCGAGATCGTGAACTCCTTCTAAAATTAACTCTTTCATCGATTGATAGTTATCTATCGCGTCAGACAATTTTTTCTTGAAATATTTGTAATCCGCTTCGAGATCGTGAACGTAAGACTCACTCAACGACACTAATTCCGGTGCGTTCGAATCCCTCAAAACGAAGTGCGTAAAACAGAATTCATATATCGTTGAAAATGGAATGTGATAAGAGCATGCAAACCCTTTTACCTGCTCGGGCAACCATATATTGAAACGGATCGATTCGTCGTAACTGTAAAAGTTTATCGTACTTAAATACTTACGCAATTGAGCGAGATCTCTATCCATACTTCTGGATTTAACTTTATGAGTGGGAATATCGACAAAATCGTGCTTCAGTTCCAACTCAGTAATCAACGAGTAAACACCTTTAAAGATTATGTGCGTGTTGAATATTCTTTCGGCGATAAAAAACTTTTTGATCCTGTAATCACCCTCTTCCAAACGGTACGCTTCTTTTTCATCACCGCCTATACCCTCGTTCGTTAGAACAATATCTTTACATAATCTCTTATTCCACAGTTTTTTCTTTATGAGAGAGTACGAACTGCTGAGCGTGGCGGGTAATTTAACGGTAGTTCTAACGTCGTTGTCGAGGTGTAAATGCATAAACTTAGGTAGATTAACAACGTCTATCTCAACGATGTACGATTCGAGTACTTGTTTAGGCATGTAAAATTCCATAATATCACCTCTTTACCTTTAAGAGTAATTCACCGTTACTTTCAATCTTCTCAACGATAAACGATTCCGGCTCTCCGAGTATTTTTATAAGCGATGCAGGCACATACAGCCAATACCCTCTACCGAACTTTCTCAATCTTAATTCCATCATACCACCGACTCTAACTCTCAGTATTTAAATTTTTTGATAACTGTTTGATGACTCTATTATTTCTTATTGAATCTTTGATTCTTTGATGATAGTCGTTAACGACTATCATCTTGATGCAAAGATTCAAACTATAAGAATCTGCCTACATATAGAGTCCGGTTCTTATACGATTTATATACTTTACGGCACATTTCGCATTTAAATATTCACGAACTGATAGAATTAAACCGCACCGCACAGACTCTAACAACACTCCATCCTCCACATTATAAATATTCATCAGCTCTCCTTTTAAACGACGGCGACGGCGACGAGGATCTTACATTGTCGATTAATCTAACGCTTCTTTTTCAATTTATAAAAATCTCATCATCATCTTTCCCTTTCGATTATAATTTAAGTTACCTTCATATTTCGTCGAAGTAGTAAGACTTCTTTTTTACGCAAATTCAATTTTAATCGTTAAGTTTATGTATTTGCACGTTCGCATAGTTTCATGATCCTTGCTCTCAACGAGAAGGTACTCGACGCCTGTTTGCACTGCAAGAACTGTTTGGACGAGTGCATTTACCGCATCGTCATGTTCCACCTCGACCCCGAGTCCTAACGGGGGTGTCGCGTATGGACGTACTTGAGATATTGGACGGTGTTGTTGAAGGAACACTCGGTACAGTAGAAATAGACTCCTTTGACCTCAACGATGAGGAGGAGAAGAAAAGGTATGAAGAGCTGATAAAGGATATAGAAGAAACGTATGAAGTAATTGCAAAGATCGAGAAGGATGGCTCATGGGGTTATTATGAAATAATTTTATATGAAAGAAAGACTGCACACAGTCCTTCGGAAGATGAACCAACGTGGATCCTTGTTTCAAAGTCCGCAAACGATACCGGTGATTGGATTGCAGTAGTTTTCGGTATTTTCTAATTTTTTAAGGTGACGGCGATGATGTTCAGATTTTTAGTTCACGAGATTAGTAAGACGCTTTACACCGTTATTTCTCTCGATTCCACCACCGGCAGACCGAGGCAGTACGTGGTAAGGTTTACGGGAAGATGGACCTGCAACTGTCCTCATTTCGAGAAAAACAAGTACGACGAAAACTTCGTCTGCAAGCACATCATAGCGGTGCACAAGGCGATTGGTAGGCAAGTGGAAGTGTATAAGATTAATAATAACAACAATAACAACATTATCAATAATAAAATAGCCAAGCTCGAAGAGGAGATAGAAGGCATCAAGGCGGATCTCGAAATTCTCTTCAGAGCGTCTAATCTTTAACCTAATATCCTAACGGAGGCGACGGCGATGGAGTTTGCGAAGCTGAAAGAATTAAGAAGAAGGAAGCAAGTGGTAATGATTCTCTACGATGACGATCACGTCGTTTACACGGATTTAAATCATGTTTTTGACTTTGCTCTTAATGAAGCTCCGGAGCTCATCAGTGCTTTAGTAGTTAAATACGGTTTGGACAAAGCTAAGAAGGTTGTGGGGTGGATAACAGAATTGGGTAACTACTGGGAAAACGGAAAGATTGATGCCGACTTTGCAAACGCACTTGCAAGGGAATGGGATGTGCTTGATGTTCTTCTCGATGAGCTCGTTAAACTTTACATTAAAAAGTACTTTGTTATTAATTTTGAAACTTAACCTCTTTTCCTAACGGAGGTGGTTGAAATGGGAAACGGGTTGGATGAGCTGGTTGAGAAGGTTAGAGGTAAAACGGTTGTGATATACGGTGAGAGCTGGTCAGGCAAAACAACGTTAGCGTACGCATTAGCAAAGAAGCTCGGTAAGACGTTGTACTTGGATGCGGACAAGAACTACCAGTTCAAGCACAACGACAACGTGGACGTCGTTCAGATAAACAGCTTTGCGGACGCAACTGAAGCAATCAAGAATGCGGAGGGTTACGACGCTGTAGTCATAGATTCTATGAGCGGCTTGGTTGCCGATGTAATAGGAATGATAGGTGCTGGAAACCCGAGAGCAGTGCTCATCAGTACTCAATCACAGGAGAATCTCGTCAAGGCGGCGAAGAAGAAGTTCAACACTGTAATTATTGTAGCTCACGTTGGAGCTGACCTGAGAACGGGGGGTGAGAGAATCAGAGTTAACCAGTCAATTCTAAGATTCGCTGATGCATTGATAAGAGTCATGGCTCTAAAAGACAGAAGAATCGTCAAAGTGATGACAAGAAAGCCAATTGATGAGCCTCAGTTCGAAGTTTACGCTTAATTTTTAATTTATTTCGTTTCCTAGCGGTAAGGGGTGGTGGTAATGAAATGTATGATTTGTGGTTGTGATGAAGGAAAAGAAGACAAATACTTATCAGAAATATTAGGGAAAAAGGTAGTAGTTTGTGACTGGTGCGGTCTTCTGCTGGTTATGAAGTTAATGGCAGACGAACTAAATAGACGTTATTTTAAAATAGAAAAAATTTTAAAAGAAAAAATAGATTAACAGATTTCAGTTTAAAGTATGTGTTTAATTTTTATTTTTCCTCTTTTCCTAACGGAGGTGTTGCGTATGGGGTCGAATGAGTGTATGGATGTGTGTGAATTGGTTAGGAGGGTGTGGTATATGCACAGGAAATGCCGTAAGCTCAGTAAATTGCAAATAAGAGGGGGTAGATATGATATCAGCATAGACATAGGGATAGGGCTTGAGGATGTGCAAAAGATAACAGTGTCAGTTTACGATAAAGATGTGGGGGAAGAAATGCTACACATAGTAGCTCCGCCAAATGTATTCGATAAAGTATTAGACATCTTGTATTACCTACTTCCAGAGATAAAGGAGACTGTAGAGAAGTGGATCGATGAACTCAAAAATATCTAATTTAATTTTTTAATTTTTTCCTAGCGGTGACGGCGATGAAAAAGCTGGAAGATATTGAAACAATATGGGAATTTGAGGATTTATTAGTGGAGTTAGCGAAAAAGTGTCCTCTGTATTACGCACCGTTGAGTGTGAAGTATCAACTTCTTCTACAAAGGCACAAAACATTTCTCAGAGGTATGCTTATAATTTCTTATTTGGGTGGGTTGCTGATGGGTATTTTTATCTGTAAACTCTTTTCCTAGCGGAGGTGACGGCGATGGAGATTATAATAGTTCCCGAAGCAAAGTGTCCGTATTGCGGTCAAGGATCCCCCAACAGACCTAAGGTTCACGACGAGTACGGTTGGTGGTGGAAGTGTTACAATCCAGATTGTCCAGTGTTATATTACAATCCTTCTGTCGGTCTAGTCAAAATGGAAACACCAGAAGGTATTAGAGTTTTTAAATATTCGGATTTAGAGTTTGTTTGATTTTTATCCCATATCCTAACGGAGGTGGTTAAAATGGGAGGATTGGATACAGTAATTGAGTATGCAAATAAGATTACGGAAATAGCGTTTGTCAGTTGTCTTCAAGACGACTTCAAGCCAGTAGATCCAGTAAGTTTCAACGAAACATTTGACGTCATTGAAGTCGACGGTATTCAGTATGCCGTCCAAAAATTAAAGCCAGAAGAGGTTTTTGAAATCAACAAACTAGCATACAAAATATACAAGTATCTAATAGCATTAAGAATGATGTTAAATGAACCAGAGTGCATGAAAAAATTGATAGAGGTAGGGCGATTCAACACCAATTTGCTTGAGCTTTAAATTTTTCTCCTTTTCCTAACGGGGGTGATGAGATGGAAAAGGATCCAAGAGTGTATGTTAGTAAAAAGTTCGGAATGCCGGAAGATGAGCTCGAAGTAGTATACGAACACGAAACGACTAAGTGGGACTGTTCAGGGCCATCTTGGGCACACTATTCTTGGGAAGAGGTCGACAGAGCAATAGTCGTTCACAGAAAATCTAACAGGGTTTTCATAGTTGAAGACGACTATGTTGATAAGGGTTACAATATTTACAGGGTCAAAGTCAGCGAGATTACAAATCCACACGTAAAACAGCAAATACTTAATGGTGAGATTCCATTTTGGCTCAAGTAATTTTTTCCTCATTTCCTAGCGAGGTGAGTAAAATGGAATGGAATATAGATAAAAACACAAAAATAGTGCTAAGAGAAGCTGAGTTTGGTTTGTTTGATAGTAATGGTGAATTAATAAAGTCAGAGACAAAAAAGGTTGCTGAAGTCTTCTGCAACATCCCAAGCGGTGGCAAGCGTTGGGAAAAAATGTGTACTTGGTACAAGGAAAACGGTAAGTTGAAGCGTATGACTTTCGTCTGTCTTGCTGATAATTGTGTATGCTGTAATGTTAGGTTGTTCGTCAAGTACAATTTAGCACGTCTGCTTTAAATTTCTCCCTTTTCCTAACGAGGTGGTGAAAATGAAGCAGGGTAGCTTCAAAATAGGTCTCATAAGGTTTAGGTATTGTTTCGTTGAGCCCGATGTGGCGTTAGTACAGGTAAGGGCACTCAGAAAAGGGATACCAGTTAAAGTGGTTGAGACTTTCTACAACGTAAACAGTCTCAAGGAGCTCAAGGAAGCAGTAGCAAATCGTTTTGGTTTAAGTTAATTTTTTCACCATTTCCTAATGGGGTGATTAGAATGATTGTCGTTGATGAGTTTGGAAGGGAAATTAAGGTTGATAGTGAAGTCAGAGATTTTATTAGAAAGGTGAACAAGTACTTGTCAGAGTACTCATTGCACTGCCCACAACACGGATATGTTCAGGGAATAATAAGTAAAATTATAGTGTACAAGGACGGCGATATGAGTGCAGTAATACGCTGTCCTCAGTGCGGCTGTTATCTCTCTACAATATTAAGTTATCAATTGTAATTTTTTATTTCCTAACGAGGTGATGGGTATGAAGCTGGTTTGGGTTTCTCGCCATGAATTGACTCCGCAAAACCACCAAATCTTAAAGCAAGCGTTCGGCGACGACTACGAGGTTATACAGTTCAAAGAAACCGTCAAAGACGTCAGAGAACTAAAGCGATTCGCTGATGACGTCGGCGGCGACGGTTATGTCGTTGTTCTTCCACCGCACTTAATCATGGAACTAATGAAAATTGATCAGAGACCTGTTTACAGATTCGTTGTTGAGAGAAAAGTTCTTGAAAGTGGTGATGTCGAAATAAAACCAATCGGACTTGAGCAAATCCTTGAAGTCAAAGTAGTTACAAAGCGTATCGTTTGAATTTTTCATTTTACACCAATTCCTAGCGGAGGTGTTGTTATGGAGGTCGTCGAGGTGGTAGGTATCGTTTACGTTAAATCTCGCTTTGTAGTTTTACCTGCAAATGTCACAACTTATCTATCTCTTCTTAACTCTTGTTAATTTTTCCACCAATTCCTAACGGGGTGATAAAATGGGGGATTTCTTGTTTAAATGCCCTAAATGTGGTGATAGTAGTCAAGTTGAATTAATTATAAGGGAAGATATTGCTTTGTTAAAGTGCCATTCTTGCGGTTATCACACAACCGTTTTTTGTTAATTTTTTTGTTTTTTATGCATTGGATGAAGGGTCGCTAGAGTTTGCGGGCATAGTGTTTGCTTCGCGAGAGTTAGCCCGCCAGAGTTAGCGACATTCAACCCACC
>Ga0180300_10000140_pt1 | contig 28005 bp, 30 predicted proteins | sample GuaBasSediGuay15_FD_121798 | JGI IMG/M metagenome (GOLD analysis project Ga0180300, IMG submission 121798) | Subseafloor sediment microbial communities from Guaymas Basin, Gulf of California, Mexico - Guay15, Core 4569-2, 21-24 cm | ecosystem: Environmental > Aquatic > Marine > Hydrothermal...
ATCGAATTTGGTGATTATCTCAGGCCCAAGCTGAGGGACATTGAGAGGGGAGGGAAGGATTGTGACTTCATCCTCCAGCTCTTGACCGTTGACTGGGTGCCCTTAGATCTCTCTTTCATTCCAGCCGGCAAGGTTATCAAAGTGAATGTGAGGGTTCCGCGCCCGCTCTACCGTGATGGCAGGGTGAGAATCGATCTCTGGAAGATCCTTTTTGGTCCCTTTGCCACCTGTGCCGGGCTTGAGGTTTATGAATCCACCAGAGGTTCTGGCGGGGGTGGTCCTCAGACCTCGGCTGAGGCCCCCCTCTTCCTGATGCCCACCTTCTATCCCAACCCGTTCTATAAACAGGGGATCCTCCGATTCGGGCTTACGGAGAAGACAGAAGTCCGGATCTTCCTCTATGATGTCCTGGGTCGGCGGGTGGTTAAGGTCTGGGATGGAGAGCGGGAGAAGGGGATAAACGAGATCAAGATTGAGCCTGAGGGTCTTAGCTCCGGCATCTACTTCTTGAGATTCGAGGCGGGCAGGATCAAGAAGAATTATAAGGTAGTTTACTTAAGGTGATTACCCGCTGGATTCTCATAATTCTGATCATCGGGATAAACTGCACCTCACCACCACCCCTTCCCCTCTTCCAGCCACCAGAGTTGGCCCGGGTTGAGATGGGCAGAAGGTATGTTGCTCTCTTCTGGTATCGATCGGTCGATGAGGGAGATGATGCCTTCGTTGGCTATAATGTCTATTCCTTTCCAGACTCAAATCTTTACGATCTTGCCGGTAATAGCGACACGCTTGAATGCTATCTCGTGACTGAAGGTCCGATCCAGGATAGCTTCTATGTTATTCCCAACCTCTCCCAGGATAGCATCTACTACCTCCAGGTTCGATCGGTGGGGAGATGGAACACGATAAGTGACCATCCTGAGTGGCGATTTGTTGCTGCCTCACCAAGACCTGAATTTACCGTCACCCTTGAGTTTAACAGTGGGTCGGATTCAAGGTGTGCGCTCCACTTCGCAACTGGTAAGTCCGGCCGGCGAAGTGACCTCTCTGAGGAGTGGGGTGATCTCTGGGTCGAATATGATAGCCTTAAGGATTCGATCTGGTTTGATTCTCCGGATTATGGAAATCAGAACTGCCGAAAGACCTTCTTTGAGAACAAGGGAAGGATGAATTTCAATGATCTAACCGAGATCACTCAGGATCCTAATAAGATAAGGGTTCCCATCCGGGATGGTGATCTGGTCGTGGCCAAGACCGAAGATGGTAACTATGTCAAGATCCATGTTGATGAGATCACCTGGAGCGATACTACGGTTAGATTGACCTATGCATATCAGAACATCCAGAACTTTCCCCACTTTGGAGGAAAAAATGGCTATCATCTTTTTGATTAACTTCCACTTCCCTGGATTCAATCCCCTGGGGAGGGGGTATGGATTAGGGCTGGGACCTTCAAACTACCAATTCAGTGACTATTCAACCCTGATCGGGACTGAGTTCCCATTTGGCCGGTACCGGATTGGAGATTATCTGAGTCTCTTCCCGATCCCATCAATTGATATCTATCAGAGATTGAGTAACCTCGCGGATATAGCCCTCACCTCTGATTACCATTTGTGCATTAGAGACCGTGGTGAGCTCATCGACCCCGAAGGTAAGAAGATTGGCGAATTCACAAGCTGGTATCTGCTCGAGATGATCACCCCAAGGCTGAGATTCAACTTTAAGATCTTCCGATATTCGAGGTTGAGCCTCTCCCCCGGGATAAGCATCCTATACAATAAATCCTGGACATCTGGACTGCAAAATGAATCTTCTGAAACCAGAAAAGGATATGCTCCAAGCCTGAAAGGGGGCCTCTGGTTGGTAAATAAAAACAAGGACTTCCAGTGTGGTCTGATCTTCTCCCTACCACAAAGCGGGGTTATGGTGGATTCGGCCTATCATGATACGGTCAATATCCCGGAGTCGGTTACCCTGACCTTCCGCCACCGGATCCGTCCATTTACCGTTGAGTTCGGCTACTGCTATCAATACTACCGGGAGGATTATCAGGAATTCCCGGTTGAGAATTTTTATCTGAGTGGCGGCTACGAGTGGGATAAGAAGGCCGTCGAGTTGGGGATCAGCCGGAAGAACTATATGCCCAGCTTTTATCGTTACCAGCAAAAGTATTGCGGGATCTTTTTTGGTCTGATTTATCATCTAAGGAAAATCGATCTTGCCGTTACCCCGTTCTATGAATTTCTCTATGAGAGATACTCCCCGGATGAGGGGATGAGGCTCCAATACCTCCGCTACGGTCTCAGGGTGGAGGTGGGGATCTACTGATAGCGATCCCCTTTTCTGGGAGGAATTGACCACCGGATAGAAGTGGCTATAATGGATTGGATTTCGCTGAGCCATGATCGGTATGGATCCGGATCGGAAGGTGATCTTTGATCGGGTGATTGTTGGTGGCCTGGCAACCAACTGTTATATCCTGAGATCGGGTGATTGCGGGATTATCATCGATCCCGGTGATGAAGCGGAAAGGATTCTGAAGAAGGCAAGGGGGCTTAAGATCGAGCTGATCCTCGCCACCCACAACCACTTCGATCATATCACTGCGCTCTCAGCAGTGAAGGAGAAGACCGGAGCCAGAGCGGCAATCCATCCCAACGACTGGACCGATGGTTTTGATGAGAGGCTTGAGGATGGGGAGAGGATAAGATTCGGTGATGATGAGCTCCTGGTCATCCACACCCCGGGCCATACCCCGGGCGGCTGCTGCTTCCTGGTTGGAGGGGATCTCTTCTCTGGCGATACCCTCTTCCCTGGTGGGCCGGGCAATACCTCATTCCCGGGCGGAGATGAGGCTGCGATCTATCAGAGCATCCGGACAAAACTTATGGTTCTGCCTGATGGGGTCAGGGTCCACCCTGGCCACGGACCATCAACAACAATCGGAGCCGAGAGGCACCTCTATTGATCCGGATCAGGATTGGACACCCTGGTTTCAGATGTGAGGAACTGAACCTCTATTTTTACAACCTGGACCATCCGATCCCCACCCTTTCCCATCCTCAGATCGAGATTGAGATCATGACCACCCCAGAGCCGATAGAGGTCTATCTCTATGACGCCTTTGTGAAAGAGGAATTCCGGGGCCAGGGGATCGAGAAGGTCGGCTTTATACGCTATCAGAAGATCAGTTATCTCAACCTCTGGGGAATGAGGCTTTACCGATTTACACCGAAAGAGCAGGATGTCCGATCCAGTTTTGCAGTTGAAGACTGAACCGCTCAGCGGTTTACGATCCCGCTGGCCTGCACTTTTTAAGAAGATCCTGAGAAAGAATCCTTTCCTGAGTTATGAATGGTTCGGCAATCTCTCCAGAGCTCTTCTTGACGATGATCCCGAGGTCTTCACCTTTTACCATAATGATGATCTCATTGCCATAGCGTGAACTGGATGTTCTTAAGATTCTGGTCGATTTCATTCAAAACAAAAGGTTGAGGTTCGACCTCTATCCGGTGGAGGTAACCTTCCTCCCCTCTCTCATCCCGGCTGAGGTGGAGGACTATGACCCCTGTCCACTGATCCACCTACCTGGGATGACTATATCAACTCCTTGGATGCGAAGTCGAGGCATGAGCTCCGAAGGAAGCTGAGGGGTTTAGTGCCGGGCCAGGACCTCGGCATCCTCTTCCACCTGATGGCGGTATCGGATCAGAACAAGGCCCGTTTTCTCACCCCCGAGATAAAGGCCTTCTTCACCGGGATCGGTCAGGCCTTCAAGAAGAGAGGCTGGCTCCGCTACCGGATCTTAGAATATCAGGGCTGTCCGATTGATGCGATTTTCTCTTTCCAGATCGGAGATTGTGTCTATGTTTATAACATGGGTTTTGACCCCGAATACCGGGGACTCTCCCCCGGGATTGTGATGCTTGGTCAGGATATCAGAGAGGCGATCGAGGCGGGATTTGGCTATTATGATTTCCTGAGAGGGGATGAGCTTCTCCTTACTCAACCGGAGTTGAGACACTATGCCCAGATCGTCAAGAGCTAAGCTGATCATTATGGCCCATCCTGACGATCCGGAACTGGCTCTGGGTGGGACGATCGCAGTCTGGAGCGAGACCGATCCGGTCTACTATATCATCATCTCGAGTGGCGAGAAAGGGAGCTGGGATGAGAAACTGACCCCGTTTGAGGTGGCCGAGAAGAGGGAGGCGGAGGCAAGGGCTGCCGCCCGTTTTCTCGGGGTCAAGCGGGTGATATTCTTAAGGCATCCCGATGGTGAGATCGGCAGTATTACCACACTTAGGTTGGAACTGGCCGGTCTGATCCGGAAGCTGAAGCCATTCACGGTGGTCACCCACGATCCCTGGTATCGGACCTTCCACCCCGATCACCGGGCGACTGGCTGGGCGGTGATCGAGGCGGTAATGATCGCCCGCGATCACCACTTCTATCCCTCTCTGCTCGAGCTCGGGCTTAAACCACATCGCGTTGAGGAGCTCCTCCTCACCCCAACCGATGAGCCGACGTTCGTTGTCGATATTACCAGGACATTTAAGAAAAAGATTGCCGCAATCAGACTCCATAAGAGCCAGCTCAAGCAGCTGCCAGACTGGGAGCGGCGGATCACCAGGAGGGCTAAGGTGATGGGGGAGATCGGTGGCTATGAATATGGGGAGGGCTTTAATCAGCTGTTTATCTGATTGACGGTGGTGGTGGTCAGGGTATAATTACCGGATGATAAAGCGCCTCCTCCTTCCCTTCCTTGTCTTCTTCCTCATCACCATTGTTGTGGTCAATATCTATCTCTGGCGCAACTATCTACTGATCCAGAAGGAACTTGAGGGAGCACTGGCGAACCGGCTGATAAGCATTGCCACCGCCATAGCTGCGGATATCGATAATCTTAAGGAGCTGGATGAGAAACGGCCCTACTTCGATCAGTTGATCCGATCGATGGGGATTTATAATATTTATATCCTCGATAGTGAAGGTAAGATCCGCTACAGACACAAACAATTGAAGTTCTTAAAAGGGCCCGATCCTCACCTGGCCCTTGACCGGCCAGCAATCCTGAGTGCCCTCTCTGGTGAGGCATCAGCAACCCCGCTCTATAAGGAGACCGAAGTCTATCTCAAAAGCGGTTATGCCCCGATCTTCGACCTCTATGGAGGTGTGATCGGTGTGGTCGGGGTTGTGGCCGATGCACCATTCTTCTCCCTTCTGGTCGATTTTGAAAGGAAGGGCCTTCTGCTCAACCTCATCCTCATCCTTGCCCTGATTACAATCTCGATCGGTTTTGCCATCGTCCTGAGACGGATATCCAGGATCGAGGAGAATATCGTCCTTACCAATACCTTTGCAGTCCTCGGTCAGCTTGCCTCAACCGTTGCCCATGAGATCAAAAATCCACTCTCGATCATAACTGCTGCTGCTGATCGGTTAAGGAAGAGACCGGATGATCAGAAGGCGATTGAATTTATTAAGGAGGAGACGAAGCGGATCGATCAGATCGTTCGGGGCTACCTCTCTTTGGGAAGAAGGGATTTTAAGGGTGAGGTGGACATCAACCGGATCGCCGAGGAGGTGGTTGAGACTCTAAGACCGAGACTATCCGATAAGCGGGTTGGGATCGAGCTCAAGCTCGATCCCAAGATGGGAAAGATTATGGCCAATCCTGGTGCGATGAGGCAGGTCTTGATCAATCTTCTGACCAATAGTTATGAGGCAATCGAGGAGGAGGGTAAGATACTAATCCAGACTGGATTCGAGAAGGGAAAGAAGTTAATCACGGTTGCCGACACCGGGATGGGGATCGACCAGAAGGAGTTTAAGAGGATCTTTTCGCCTTTCTACACCACCAAGAGTAAGGGATCAGGACTTGGACTCTTCGTGGTCAAGCGGACGATCGAGTCCTTGGGGGGTAGGATATCCTTGGATCGGATTGATGGTTACAACACCACAATCCGAATTGAGCTTCCCGATGAAGATACTGATCGTTGAAGACGAGAGGAGGTTTGCCCAGCTCATCGGTGAAGAACTGAAGGAGCTGGGTTATAAGGTCTGCTTGGTGGGTGATGGAACCCAGGCCCTGAAGGAGATGGAAGCTTCTCCTTATGAGATCGTCCTTACCGATATCCGGATGGCACCGATGGATGGGGTGGAGCTCCTGAAGCGGATGAAGGAGAAATGGCCCGAGACCGAGGTGGTGATGATGACCGCCTATGCCTCCGTCGAGACTGCGGTTGAGGCCCTAAGACACGGGGCGTTTGACTATCTGATCAAACCTTTCGACTTTGAAGAGCTTAGATTGACCATCGAAAGGATCGTCGAAAAGCTGAGGTTGAAGCGGGAAAGGGATGAGCTGAAGAGCGAGATCGAGGCTGGTCAGGAGCTCATCTATCGATCTCAGAAGATGGCCGAGGTGGTCCGGATGGCCACTGAGGTGGCGAAGTCGGACACCCCGGTCCTGGTTCTTGGCGAGAGTGGGACTGGGAAGGAGCTTGTTGCCCGGCTCATCCATAAAAATAGCCCGAGGAAGGCAAGACCGTTTCTGCCGATCCATTGTGCCGCAATACCTGAGACCCTGCTTGAGAGTGAACTCTTCGGTTATGAACGGGGCGCATTCACCGGTGCCAACCGACCGAAACCGGGCAAGTTTGAGGTTGCCGAAGGGGGGACGGTCTTTCTCGATGAGGTCGGTGAGATCCCCCCATCGATCCAGGTGAAACTGCTCCGGGTCCTCCAGGAGAAGAGGATCTCAAGGTTGGGATCAACCGATGAGGTTGCCATCGATGTCCGGATCATATCGGCGACCAATAAGGATCTGGAGGAGGAGATCGAAAAAGGGCACTTCCGGGATGATCTCTACTACCGGATCAGCGTCTTCCCGATCCTGATCCCTCCACTCCGGGAGAGGCCCGAGGATATCCCTCCCCTCGTTACCCATATCCTGAAGAGACTCCGTTTCCCCCATGGAGTTGATGATGAGGCGATGGCCGATCTCCTCTCCTACCCATGGCCCGGTAATGTCCGGGAGCTCGAGAATGTCTTGGAGCGGGCAACAATCCTTGCCCGGGGGAGGATAAGGAGGGAACATCTCAATCTCAGATCGACCTCCAAGGGACTTTATGAGATGGAGAGGGAGATGATCATCGATGCTTTAAAGAAGGCGGGCGGAAATAAGGCCAAGGCGGCCCGACTGCTCGGGATCACCAGGCGGACCCTCTACTCCCGGATGGAGAAGTATGGGCTCCGATAGTGTCCCATATGGTACACCTGTACCCCGATTAAACAGAAAAATGATGATTCAACGCCTCTTTTCATCATGGCACGACTTTGCATTTAATGATGGTGAAAGGAGGTGTTCGATGCGTAAACTGATGCCGCTGATCTCGATCGGGCTGGCTGCGATCGGACTTCTCCTCGTCACCGGTTGTCAGCCCGAGAGCGACGAGGCCCTGATTCGGGACCTTCTGGAGAATTCCCAGTATACCGCAGAAGGCAGCGGTTTCCAGAAGGAGAATGATGATACAACCAATCTGAAAGGGGCCCAGCTCAGCCCTGGGTTCTTTGACCTTGAGACGATCCCGTTTGTCAGGTTTGCCCGCTGGATCGTCCGACCCATCCCTCGCCACATCGAGATCGACATCAATGGCGATTCGGCCTGGGCCACGATCGAGGCCGAAGCCCATGGCTGGTTCTATGTGCTGAATGAATCGGTTCCTGGAGCACCGGTCTATCGGCGTGAGTTCTATGATAGTCTGGTCCGGGACGTCTACTTGGAGAAGGATGAAGATGGCTGGCACATCGTCAGCATCACCCCGGTCAATATCTGGACCAAAGACGGCAAGAATGACATCACGATCAAGGATCTTAAGGCGGTTGCCCGACCCTCTGGTGCAGAGTTCCATATCACTTCCAGTGATACCCTCCTGACCAAGGATCAGCTCCCCACCTTTGAGCCCAATGATACGGTGAAGGTGACCGTTGAGGCCCAGATCGAGATGACCTCAACCGAAGCCGACTCCCTCTGGGCATTCCTCCACCACGGCCGACATCCCCGAGCTGGTCATCGCATCCACCACCGTGATCCGTTCTATCGGCTCACCACCTGGACCTTTGAGCGGGAGTGGGTGATTGCCGATGACTCGATCGTTACTACCCCAGCGCTCCGTCATGCTGCGGTCGACTTCATCGCCTGGTCCACCCTCTGGGGTGGTGAGGATGCTACCTACTATGCTGCTGCCTGGGCACTCCCCTACATCGTCAAGAAGTCCGGTGAGGAGACCCCTCCGGATACGGAGTAGTTGATGAGATTAGTCTTGGCTACCCTCCTCGTCCTCTCCTCCTTCCCCCTGGTTGCCGGGGGGAAGGAGGAGGTCCTATCGGAGATTGAGAAGACCGATCGGTGGATCACCCGGACCCAGGAGGTGGTTCAGAAGGTCTTCGATCACGGCACCCAGATCAACCGTGCCGAGCGGCTCCTCGATTTCGCCCAGAACCTCCAGACCCAGGCCCGGGCCCGATACAACCTCCGCCACTATAAAGAAGCGCTAAAGCTGACCCTTGCTGCCCGCCAGGCGGCGAGAAGGGCATTGGAGCTCGCCCTCGGTTTTGAGGTTACCCCCCAGAATGTGAAGCGGGCGATCGATCGGACCGATGAGCTGATCACCAAGGTCACAACTCTAATTCAGAAGTCGAAATACCAGAAGGTGAAGGACCTCTACCGGATCGGACTCGATACCCAGAAGGCGGCCAAGGAGTCCTATCGGGATCAACATCTACTGGTCGCCCTCAAGCTCACCCTCTCCGCCCGGAGGATGGTGATGAGGTTGATCCGGATGGCTCAGGAGGTAAATAGTGAGGAGGTAAGAAGGGAGCTCAAGATCACCGATCGATTGATTACTCGGGTGGAGTCTAAGAACCCAAGGATCGATGATGCCCGTCGACTACAGCAGACCGCCTATGACCATTTCAACAACGGCCATTATCTTGAAGCCTATCGATTGACCAAACAGGCCCAGCGACTCATCTATTCGATCCTGAAAGAGCAGGGTAAGATCGATCCCGAGGAGGTGAAGCGGTCGATCGAGGAGACTGAGCACCTTCTCGCACTTACCGATCTCAGCACCTCAACCCGAAGCCAGATCTCGGAGTTGATCGGGGCCGCAAGGCTACTTTACGAGAAGGGTGAGTATCGGCAGGCCCTGATCAAGATTTCAGTAGCCAAGAGGCTTTTAGAAAAAGCGATCGAGGAATAGATGGGGGGTCTTCTCCTCCTCACCGTAGTCCTGGTGATCCGGGCCGGGATTGGATGGGATCGGGTCAGTGCTCGCTATATCATCCAAGAAGATGATACCCTCTATCTCGATAACGATGTCAAGCTCTTCCTCGAGGCTGGAGGGGATCAATTCACGGCAGCCCTAAACCTCTCTTCCCTCTACCTGAGTTCTATCTTCAGCTTCGACTCCGAGTGGAGGAGTTTCGATCTCTCCGGTGATCTGGAACTCTACCGTTACCACAACCCCGACACCCTCCACCTGAATCATCTCTATCTCGACCTCAATCTGGAATATCGACCTTCTCCCCTCGGATTAAGATTCGAGTCCAGAATCCACCGTTATGCAACCCCCAACCAATATTTTCAGGATCTCAATGGCCTTGGGATCGGACTGCTATGGGATCGGGATCAACTCCAGTACAACCTTACCTTGGCATTGATGGCCAACCTTGATCACATCCCGGATTCGCTTCCCCTCTCCAACCTCCGCCTCGGTCCCGATCTCAATTTCTTCTATCGGAAGGGGATACTGGAGATCAATGGTTATCTGACCGCGGTCCGGATCCTCTATCCCGATAAAGATGATAACCGTTACGAGTCCGATCTCAACCTTGATCTCGTTGAACACCTTTCAGACCTCTTCTCGGTCTATGAAGAGTGGAAGGGTGAGGTGGTGAAATACGATCATGATGATGAGATAAGTTATGATCAGCGCCAGACGATGATCGGCCTCGGACCGGAGGTTACCCTTTTCAGCTGTGGCCGATTCCGTCTCGGTCCGAGACTGAGGTATGAACGAAATCATCCCCTCGGCTCCTACCACGACTATGTTGAGCTCTCTCTCTATCTAAATATTGAGATCCTGCTGGGCAACCTCAATCTCATGATTGAGAATGAACTCGGTCAGCGCGAATACGAGATGGAGTTTTATGTTGGTAACACCAGCTATCGGTTTGATGAGCTCTCGGTTATTGGTGGCCTTTCCCTCTTCTCAAATTTAGAGTTTCAGATCATCTCCAGCTATGGACCGGAATGGCATACCATGCCTCAGGATAACTCCACCTTCTTCCTCCTCTCGACGAGGCTTGCCTACCGGTTCTGATCCAATCTTTTAACTCCCCGAACTGGAAGGTTAAGTTACTACTAACACAAGTATTGCCAAACCGGGGTGAAATTCTATAATATAGTAATGGGTAAGTCGAAACCATCCCTCGACCTCGACACCCCAGTCCAGTATCTCAAGGGCATTGGTCCCAAGCGGTCCTCCTACCTCAGTCGTATCGGGGTGACCACGATTGGTGATCTCCTCACCCTTGTTCCCAGAAGATATCTCGACTACTCCAATCTTGCCAAGATTGCGGAGTTGAAGGTTGGTGATGCGGTTACCGTGGTCGGCCAGATCATCGCCCGGGATGTCAAGAAGACGAGATCAAAGGGGGAGGTGGTAATCTTGGCGGTCTCAGATTCCTCTGGACTCCTCACCTGCCGGTGGTTCAATCGTCCCGATCTTAAGAAAAAATTCCGGGTTGGTGATCTGGTGATCCTCTCTGGAGAAGTCAGTTTTTATTATGGCAAGCAGATGGTCAACCCCAACTATCAGATTGTTGATCCGGATAAGAATGATATGCCGATCTATGCCGGTTCGATCATCCCCATCTATCCCCTTACCGAGGGGATGAACCTCTGGAATCTGCGCCGTTCGATAATGAGGGCGATCGAGTGCTGCTTGGATAAGGTCAAGGAGACTCTGCCGGAGTATATCCTCAAGAAACATAACCTGCTTAAGATGGATGAGGCGATCCAGAAGCTCCACTTTCCCGAGACGATGGAGGAGGCGAATAAGGCCCGGGAGCGATTTGTCTATGAGGAGATCTTCTTCTTTGAGCTCGCCTTAGCTCTGAGACGGGCCTTGGTCAAGGGTGGTGATCGTGGTCTGACGCTAAAGGAGAAGGGCTATCTCACCAAGAGGCTGATCGAACTTCTCCCCTTTTCGCTTACCGAGGCCCAGAAGCGGGTGATCGAAGAGATCGGATCGGACATGGCCAGGGACCAGACGATGTATCGGTTGCTCCAGGGTGATGTCGGTTCCGGCAAGACGGTGGTTGCGATCTATGCCGCCCTTATTGCGGTTGAAAATGGATATCAGGCAGCCCTCATGGCCCCAACCGAGATTCTGGCTGAACAGCACTATCAGACCTATCAACCGATTCTGCGAGAACTCGGAGTCAGCTCCGGACTTCTAACCGGTTCGCTCCCATCTACTCAGAAAGAGGCGGTGCTTAAAGGTTTGGCTGACGGATCCATTAAGATCATTTTTGGCACCCACGCCCTGATCGAAGAGCGGGTCAACTTTGCTCAGCTCGGTCTCGTAATTGTCGATGAACAGCACCGGTTTGGTGTGGTCCAGCGTGCCCTCCTCTCGGCCAAGGGCGAATCTCCCGATTTCTTGGTGATCTCAGCCACCCCGATCCCGAGGACCCTCTCCCTGACCCTCTATGGCGATCTGGATATCTCTCAGCTCGATGAGAAGCCTCCGGGTCGAAAGGAGATCGAGACGATCGTGGTCGAACCGACCCGAAGGGCAGAGATCTACCGGTTCATTGATCGGAAGATCGAGGAGAAGAATCAGGTTTTCTATATCTGCCCGCTGATCAAAGAGTCGGATCGGCTCGGTCTCAAATCGGTAGAACGGGCGATGGATGAGATATCAAGGGTCTTCGTCAACCGGAAGGTCGAGATCCTCCACGGCCGGATCCCAACTCGGGATCGGAAAAGGATAATGGAGGAATTCAGGAGAGGTAAGATCGATATCCTGATCGCTACGACGGTGGTTGAGGTTGGGGTGGATATCCCCAATGCCAACATTATGGTAATCGAACATCCGGAACGGTTTGGGATCGCCCAGCTCCATCAGCTCCGTGGCCGAATCGGTCGTGGTGAGACCCAGGGCTACTGTATCCTCTTTCTGCCCGAAAACTATGCCCCGGAATGGAAGAGACGGATCGAGTATTTTGCTTCGACCACCGATGGTTTTGAGCTGGCCACCAAGGACTTAGAGATCCGGGGTCCTGGCGAACTCTTAGGTAAGAGGCAGCACGGCCTTCCCGATCTGAAGATCACCGATATCACCCGGGATACCCCCCTCCTCTTTAAGGCCCGTCGGGATGCCTTCCAGATTGTCGAGTTTGATCCAGAGCTCAATGATCCGGAACATGCCGTACTGAAGGAACAGCTCGCCCGGAGGTTTGAGGCCAAATTAGAACTGCTGGGGATCGGATGAAGAGATTTTTCCCGCTTCTCTTTCTTCTTACCTGTGGTCGTCTACCACCTTCGATTGGCCTCACCTCAGAGATTGCTATCGTCACCGATTCTGATCGGGTGTTTGATACTCTCTCTCAGGCGATCCAGATCACCTACCGGACCCCGCGGCGGGAGGAGAAGTATCGCTTCCTCAGGGTGGAACTGGCCAAGCTGACTCAGATCCTGAGATTCCATCTCATCATCCTGGCCGATCCGATCCAGCGGAGCGAAGTCGGTACTTTTATCCAGGAACTTCTCGCTCCGGATGCGGAAGCGAAGGTGACCAAAGAGGGTTTTGGAATCTTTCGAATCAAGGATCAGTGGGCAGAAGGTCAGGAGATTCTGATCATCACTGGAAGTAACGATTCAGCTCTACTCTCGGGGATCAACCTCGCTGAGCAGAGGATCCGAAGCATCATCAATGAGCACTATTTTAACCGGATCAGCAACGAGACATTCTCAATCGGCGAGGATGAGAAGCTCGCCCAGTATCTGGAGCAGAACTATGCCGTCCACCTCCGGATTCCGGAGGGCTACCGTTTGGAGGAGAGATATCGAGAGGATGGGTTCATCTATCTCCACCGTCACGATCCGGACCGGGTGATCTTCATCACCAAGGTGAGAAGAGAGGACAGTATTACAATTGACTGGCTACTCGATGAGAGGGATATCCTCACCCTCCTCTATTACGAAGGTGATTATGCCTATCGGGATCTCTGCTTTGGGGGATGGAGTGAGCGGTCGGGGAGGAGGTTCTTTAAGATCTATGGGGTCTGGCAGAATGATAGTCTTGGGGTTGGGGGACCTTTTGTCCTCTATTGCTTCCCCTATTCCGGGGTCTGTTATCTCATCGATGGGATGATCTATGCTCCAGGGGAGAGGAAGCTCTCCTATCTTACCTCCTTAGAGGCGATCATCACAACCTTCCAGCCCCTTGACACCCTTTCCTCAACCACTAAAATATATCAGTTAAGGGAGGTGTATCGTGGGTGATACCGAATTAAGTCCGGATATTGAACGGCTGGCCAAAAAGCTGGAGAAGGATCCCTCCTCCAGGGTCTTTGCCCAACTTGGTGATCTCTATCGGAAGGCAAAGCTGTATGAAGAGGCGATTCAGGTCTTGACCAGTGGGTTGAAGAAGAATCCGAACTACGCCCTGGGCCATCTGGTCCTGGCCAAGACCTACCTCGATCAGATGCGTCCAGCAATGGCCAAGGAGGAGTTGGAGCGGGTGATTGAGCTCGATCCCCAGAATATGGTGGCATTGAAACTCCTCGCCCCTATTCTGGAGAAGAGCGGAACCGATGAGGAGCTGATTCGGATCTATGAACTGATCCTGGCGATCAATCCAGCTGATCAGGCGACACTCGATAAACTGAATGAGGTCAAATCCCGTAAGCGGAGAACCGAGGAGGTTCCAACCGGAGAGTTTCGAGTTGAGACCTTCCAGCAGTTCCAGCCACCCAAGGAGAAGGGCGAGACGATGGCCGAGGTCCAGAGTGATCTGGTTGAGCAGATGAGGGTGGAACCACTAAAAAGGGAGCCCACTTTTAAGAAGGATATCGCCGAAGAGAAGCTTGATGTCCAGCCCTATGTCGAACGACCAGGGGCAGATCTCAAATCGAGTGAGGATGAACCGGTAGAGGAGGAACTGGAGATTGTTCGTGATACCACCTTTACCCCTACCGAAGAGCCAGAACCGGAGGAGAAGATCGATACCAGTATCATGGGTCAGTTGACCGGGGGTAAGGAGGTAAAGGGGGAAGAGGTGGTTGAGGAGAAGGTTGACCTCCAGTCCGACCTCATCTCCCAGATGGGGTTCGAATCGAAAAAGGAGCAAACCGAAGAGGTCGTGGAGGAGAAGATCGATACCGATATCATGGGTCAACTTACCGGTGAACCAACAAAGAAGGAAGAGGTCTCTTCGATCGACGATGTTCTGAAGGTGACGCCGCCCGAGAATGTGCCGACCGTGGATGAGGTCTTAAAGACCCCGGAAGAGAAGAAAGAGGAAGAGGAAGAGGAAGAGAAGAAGGATAACCTCCAGTCCTTCCGTGACTGGCTCGACAGCCTTACCAAGTGATATGAACCTCAAAGAGTTAGAGGCCCTGATCCGCCTGGTGGAACAGAGCGAGATCTCAGAGCTGGAGATCACCAAATTCCTGGGAAGGAAGATCCGGATCTCCAAGGTATTAAAGAAGTCGAGAGAGGAGAACCCCGGATCGGTTACCGAGATCGAGGTGAAGAAGGAGAATCCGACCAGGACCGAAAATCTTGTCGCGATAAAATCACCCATGGTCGGGACTTTCTATCGAGCCCCGGCCCCAGATGCACCCCCCTATGTCGAGGTCGGAGATATTGTCCGGCCGGGTCAGGTTGTCTGTATTGTTGAGGCGATGAAGTTGATGAATGAGATCGAATCTGAAGTGGAGGGGGAGATCGTAAAGATTCTGGTGAAGAATGAGGAACCGGTGGAATACGGTCAGGACCTCTTCTTAGTCAGACCTTTGGGAGGTTGATATGGAGTTGAAGAGCCTTTTGGAGAAGATGATCCGGGAGAATGCCTCTGACCTTCATCTCAAGGCCGGTTCTCCCCCGGTCTACCGGATCGATGGCCGGTTGGTTGTGGAACAGGGGGAGTCGCTCACTCCGGAGGTCCTGAAGAATATGGCCTTCCAGATTATGACCCCGGAGCAGCAGAACAACTTCATGAAGTATAAGGAGCAGGATTTTGCTATCAGTATCAGGGGGATCGGCCGGTTCCGGGTCAATGTCTTTATGCAGCGGGGGAGTGTCGCGATTGCTATGCGGGCGATCCCGGTATCGGTCCGGAGGATCGATGAACTCAACCTCCCGCCGATCTTGAAAGAGCTGGCCTTGAAACCGCGGGGCCTCATCATCTGCACCGGCACTACCGGTAGTGGGAAGTCAACCACCCTGGCGGCAATGATCGAACATATCAACGAACATCAGGCCCGCCACATCATTACCGTCGAGGACCCGATCGAATACCTCTTCCGGGATAAGAAGTCGATCATCTGCCAGCGAGAGGTTGGGATGGATACGATGTCCTTCTCCACCGCCCTTCGGCATGTGATGCGTCAGGATCCCGATGTGATCCTGATTGGTGAGATCCGGGATCGGGAGACGATGGATGTCGCACTCAAGGCGGCCGATACCGGCCATCTCGTCCTTACCACCCTCCATACCCTCAATGCGACTGAGACGATCAACCGGATTATCTCTTTCTACCCACCTCATCAGCATGAACACATTCGGGTATTACTGGCAGCCACCCTGGTTGGGGTCATCTCCCTCCGGCTCCTGGCCCGCGCCGATACCAAGGGTCGGATCCCGGCGGTCGAAGTCTTGATCTCAACCCCGACGATCCGGGATTATCTCCTCGATCCGGTCAAGACCCTGCTCATCCAGTCGGCCATCGAGGAGGGTTATTCCCAGTATGGGATGCAGACCTTCGACCAGTCGATCTTCAAACTCTATAAGGACGGCCTCATCACCTATGAGGATGCCCTCCAGGCGGTTACCAACCCTGATGAGTTTAAGCTGAAGCTGGTGGGCATCGAGAGCACCGCGGAGAGGGGCTGGAAACAGTTCGAGAAATAATTAATGTTAAAAAAGATCCTCGTCGCCAACCGGGGTGAGATTGCCCTCCGGATTATTCGGGCGGCAAAAGAGGTTGGGATCGAGACCGTTGCGATCTATTCTGAGGCGGATGAGAATTCACTCCATGTCCGATTTGCGGATGAAGCAATATGTATCGGACCGCCACCGGCCAGTGAGAGTTATCTAAAGCCATCAACAATTATTGCTGCAGCCGAGGTGAGTGGGGTTGATGCCATCCACCCCGGTTATGGCTTTCTGGCTGAGGATCCCTCTTTCGCTGAGATCTGTGAGTCCCATCAGCTCATCTTCTTGGGACCAACCTCGGAACAGATCAGGAAGATGGGGGATAAGGTCCTGGCCAAGAAGACCGCCCATGATGCTGGTGTCCCCACCATACCCGGATCAGACCATCCGATCGAATCGATCACGGAGGCAAGACGGATCTGTGCCGAGATCGGCTATCCGGTTATGCTCAAGGCCGCCGCCGGAGGCGGCGGCCGGGGGATGAGGATCGTCCGCAACGAGAATGAACTCCTCGCCACCTATCCCTTGGCCCGGGCCGAGGCCCAATCCGCCTTCGGTGATGACCGGATTTATATCGAAAAGCTGATCACCCAGGCTCGCCACATCGAGGTCCAGATACTTGGCGATGGTCAGGGTGGTGTGGTCCATCTTGGTGAGAGGGAGTGTTCGATCCAGAGGCGGCACCAGAAACTGATTGAGGAGTCGCCATCACCGGTGGTTGACTCTGAGCTGAGAAAGAAGATCTGTTCCGCTGCGGTCCGACTGGCCCGGGCGATCAATTATCGCTCGGCCGGGACGGTTGAATTCTTACTCGACTCCGATAAGAACTTCTACTTTATGGAGATGAACACCAGAATCCAGGTGGAGCATCCGGTAACCGAGATGGTTACCGGTGTCGATATCGTCAAGGAGCAGTTTCACATTGCCAACAATCATGGTCTATCATTAAGACAGAAGGATATCAGACTCACAGGATCAGCACTCGAGTGTCGGATCAATGCTGAGGATCCAGATCGTGGCTTCATTCCGACCCCGGGACTGGTAAAGTTTGTCCACCTGCCTGGTGGCCTGGGGGTAAGGGTTGATACCCATATCTATGGTGGTTACCAGATCCCTCCCCACTATGATTCCCTGATTGCCAAGCTCATCGTCCACGATCAGACTCGGGACCGGACGATCCGGAAGATGAGACGGGCCTTAGAAGAGATGGTAATCGATGGGATTGCCACCACCATCCCTTTCCATCAGGATCTCCTGACCGATGAGGATTTCTGTCGAGGTAGGTTCTCGACCGAATTCTTAAAAGAGAAGTTCTCCCAGTGAAGATAACCACCCTGCTCACCCCTAAGGAGTTAAACCCGGATCTTGTCGATGGTAAGGTTGTCGTGGTAGCTGATATCCTCCGTTTCTCAACCACTGTCCTTACCGCAATCCATAATCAGGCCCGGGTGATCTTACCCGTCGCATCACCAGAGCAGGCGGTCAGCCTTTACGAATCACTTGGTAAGAAGGGGGTCCTCCTCTGTGGTGAGCGAGGCGGTTTAAGGATCGAAGGTTTCCATCTCGGCAATTCTCCACTCGAGTATGGGCTGGCCACGGTTAGGGATAAGACCCTGATCATCACCACCACCAATGGCACCAGGGTCCTTCTCAAAACCACCGGTGCCAGGACGGTCCAGATCGGTGGCTTCCTCAATCTCAGCTCCTTAAGGGAGGAGGTTTCCAGGGCTGATGAGATTGTCCTCATCTGCTGTGGTCAGGAGGACCGGTTTGCATTAGAAGACCTGCTCTTCTGCGGTGCCCTGGCCCGATCTCTTGCCCCTGCTGAGGTTGATGATGCGACCAGGGCAGCAATCGAACTTTACGAGAAGATAACCGATCTCACCCGGGCCCTGCTTGCTACCGACCACGGACGAGAGTTGGAGAGATTAGGCTTTAAAGAGGATGTCCTCTATTCCGCTCAGGTCGACCTCTTCGAGACTACTGCCCGCTATCATGAAGGAAGGATCACCCGAGGCTAAGATCGTTGATGTCAATATTAACCGACTCCAGGAGTCGCTCAAGGTAATTGAGGATATTGTCCGTTTTAAGATAGATAATCTCTCCCTTCTCGAACGAGTCCGTAGCCTCAGGCAGGAGGTTACCAGGCTCATAAAGAGGATCGACTATCCCCGGTTAGTCCGGGCCCGGAGGTCGAGTCTCGATCCGGGTCGAAGACTTGATTTTGATGTGAAGAAAGGGGGAGGAGAGGTTCTGATCCGCAACTTCTTCCGGGCCAAGGAGGCCTCAAGGATTCTGGAGGAGATGATGGACCCCGAGTGGAAGCAGATCCGATTTCAGATCTACGATCTGGAGCATCTTCTCCTCTCCCCCAGGGCCTGGTTCGATCCAAGCTTCTATCTCATCTGGGATGAACGATATTTCCGACCGAGGGGCTACCACCGGGAGCTCGATACAATGATCAAGAGCGGGGTCACCATGATCCAGCTCCGTTTCAAAAGGATACCGGATCGTGATTACCTCAAGTTGCTCAAGTCGCTGCGGAGGAGGATCCCCAAACCGATAGCGATGATCGTCAATGACCGGGCCGATCTTGCCCTTGCCGCTGGTGCTGATGGGGTCCATCTGGGTGAGAGTGACCTTCCAGTTGAGGAGGTAAGAAAGATGGGCGGAGAGGGGTTCATCATCGGAAGGACGATAAGAGAGACTACCGAGATCGAGAAGATAGAGGGGTATGTCGACTATTTTGGTGTCGGGAGTATCTTCCCTTCCCCAACCAAACCCGAGGCCCGTGTGATTGGAATCAAAGGGCTCAAGAGGATAGTGAGAAAGAGTGATCGACCAATAGTGGCAATCGGTGGGATCACCCCGAAAGAGATTCCAGTCCTATTTGCGGCTGGAGTGGCTGGGGTTGCCCTCTCCTCCTATCTTTTTGAGGGTAATCTTGATAGGAGGTTGCGGGAAGTCGCTAAGGCGATCAGAAGTAGTAGTGGCAGCCGAGGAGAGGGGAGGACCAGCTCCGCTTCATAAATATTGACACGATCGTATCGTCATTCTCAAGATCGAAGGCGAGGGAGAAGAGGGGTAGGCCAAACTCCAAATGGAAACTCCTATTAGAGAGAGAAAGTTCGACCTCGGGATAGAAGTAGATCTCAAGCAGGCTGATATCGGGACCCATCCCTTCACGATCATAGTTGAAGTAGGATATACCCCCATTCAGATTGAGATTACTAAATTTGGCTGCGATGGTGGGGAGGATCATCGAGCCACCGAAGAGGAACTGGTCACCACCATCAAAGACGAAACCGAACTGGCCATCAAAGCCGATTCCCTGAGGGGTATAATACCTGATAGTTGCGGTGGCCAGTTCAAAATCATAACTCGTCTTCGTCCCTATCCCAAGGCCTCCATAGGCCAGGGAGATGATCAGGGGAATGATAAGCAGTTTCATCGCGCCTCCTTTCCCACAGTATAGGAGTAATCAGGCCCTTGTCAACCGAGAAAAAATGGATATCCTCGAATATGGAGGGATGATGGCGATTCGAGTCGATTTTGAATACGATGAGGAGAGGAATATCCTCTTCAGTTTCGATCATGCCGAACTGAAGACCAAGGAGGATGTGGATCAATTCTTCCAGATCTATGAGGAGAAGCTGAGGGGGCTTAATCGGAAGGTTTATGCCATAAGTAACATCGACGACCTTAAGATCCATCCCGAGGTTGCCGAATACTATGGTGAGAGGGTGAAGGGGTTCTTGGCCGACTTCTTCTTGGGGCACGCCCGATATGCCACTGACTACGAAGCAAGGGTGATGCTCCGGAATGCCTATCTGAGAGCAAAGGTGCCCGCTCACATCTTCGATACCAAAGAAGAGGCACTAACGGCGATTGAAGAGATGAAAGGAAAGGAGCAGCGATGAAGATCGCCATGATTGGAACCGGCTATGTTGGTCTCGTCTCCGGGACCTGTCTGGCCGAGATCGGCCACGAGGTGATCTGTGTCGATAACGATGAGGAGAAGATCAGGATCTTAAAGGAGGGGGGGATACCGATCTATGAACCAGGGCTGGAAGAACTGGTAAAGAGGAATGTAGCTGCGGGTCGACTCTCCTTCACAACCTCGATTGAGGAAGGGGTGAAGAAGTCCCTGGCCATATTTATCGCGGTAGGCACCCCACCCCGTGAGGATGGGGAACCCGACCTCAGTGCGGTGGAGAGGGTCTCCCAGGATATCGGTAAGGCGATGGAGAGCTACCGGCTCATCATCGAGAAGTCTACCGTCCCGGTTCAGACCGGAAGGTGGATCAGGACTACGATCACCCGGTTCAACAAGAAGGGGATCGATTTTGATGTCGCCTCCAATCCCGAGTTTCTGAGAGAGGGCTCGGCAGTGAACGATTTCCTGAAACCGGATCGGATCGTGATCGGGGTTGAGAGCGAACGGGCCCGAAAACTCATGCTCGAGATCTACCAGCCGATCGAGGCCAAGAAGATCGTCACCGATATCGAGTCGGCCGAGCTGATCAAGCACGCCTCAAACTCATTTCTCGCGATGAAGATCTCCTTCATCAATGCCATCTCGATCATCTGTGAGAAATCTGGGGCCGATGTGGTAAAGGTGGCTGAGGGTATGGGGAGTGATAAGCGGATCGGGATGGAGTTCCTCCGGGCCGGGGTTGGCTTCGGTGGCTTCTGTTTCCCCAAGGATCTGAGAGCCTTTATCGGTATCTCCAAGAGGCTCGGTTATGACTTCAGACTCTTAGAGGAGGTGGAGCGGATAAATCTGCGCCAGCAGGAGCGGGTGATCGAGAAGCTCAAAGAGATCCTCTGGAATCTAAATGGGAAGACGATCGGCCTTTTGGGTCTCTCGTTTAAACCGAATACCGATGATATGAGGTTTGCCCCCTCGATCCGGATCGCCCAGCTCTTAAAGGAGGAGGGTGCTAAGGTCCGGGGCTATGATCCGGTGGCAATGGAGAATGCCAAGAAGGTGATGCCCTTTGTTACTCTGGCCAATGATCCCTACCAGGTCTGTCAGGATGCCGATGGCCTTGTCCTGGTGACCGAATGGGAGGAGTTTGAAAAGCTCGACTTCGAACGGATTAAAGGTCTGATGCGGCAGGCGGTAATCGTGGATGGTAGAAACCTCTGGGATCGGAAGAGGCTGGAGGAGCTCGGCTTCATCTATCAGGGGTTTGGCAGATGAGGGTGCTTATTACCGGTGGGGCAGGATTTATCGGTTCCCATCTGGTCGATTTCTATCTTAGGGAAGGGGCCGAGGTCGTTGTTGTTGACAATCTGATTACCGGTAGTAGAGAGAATCTGTCCGATCACAAACGGCTTACCCTTGTTGAGGAGGATGTGAGTGGGAAGCTCAGCGTTACTGGCCCCTTCGATCTCATCTTCCACCTCGCCTCACCGGCCTCTCCCAAGGATTATCTGAGATTGCCGATTGAGACCTTAAGGACCGGATCAGTGGGGACGATCAACACCTTGGAGCTGGCCCGAAGCTGTCGGGCCCGCTACATCCTGGCCTCAACCTCCGAGGTCTATGGTGATCCCCAAGTCCACCCTCAAGAGGAGTCCTATTTCGGCAATGTCAATCCGGTTGGTCCCCGATCGGTCTATGATGAGGCAAAGCGGTTTGCCGAGGCGGTCACTTTTGCCTACCAACGTAAATATGGGCTCAAGACCACCATCATCCGGATCTTCAACACCTACGGACCAAGGATGAAGAAAGAGGACGGAAGGGCGATCCCGACCTTCTTCGCCCAGGCCCTAAGGAATGAGCCGATCACGGTTTTTGGTGATGGGAATCAGACCCGCAGCTTCTGCTATATCGACGATCTCATCCGGGGGATGGTCGGGCTCACCCGGATCGACCATCCCGGCCCGATCAATCTCGGCAATCCGGATGAGTATAGGATCATTGAGCTGGCCACCATGATCAAGGAGATTACCAACTCAGCGAGTCCGATCACCTTTGCCCCTCCCCTTGAGGACGATCCCAGGAGGAGGTGTCCGGACATCAGTCTGGTCCGTTCCCTGATCGGCTGGCAGCCGGAGATTCCGCTCAAGGAGGGGTTGAGAAGGTATTACGAATGGATAAGAGATATCTGATCTACTTCTTCTTTATTCTCCTCTTCCTCATCTACAACCCCTATCCTTTTGAAGGTGGTGACAATATCGTCTATTCGATCCTGGCCTACTCGATCGCCTCTGGCCAGGGTTATCGATCGATCTATGAGCCCGACTCTCCCCACCATGTCCACTATCCCCCCGGTTTCCCGCTTCTGCTCACCCCACTTGTGCTCATCTTCGGACTGAAGATCTCAATCCTGAAGTTACTTCCGGTCCTGGCCGGAGTCCTTGCCATCATCGCCTACTCCCGGATTGATTGGGGAGAAGAGAGGGTCGCCTGGCACTCCCTCCTCCTCTTCACCGTCTCACCGGTAATCCTCACCTATTCAAGCCGGGTCCTCTCCGAGATACCCTTCATTGCCACAGTCCTCCTCTCGATCTACTTCCATCAGAAAAAAGGAAAGGATCTCATCGCCTGGCTCCTTGCCATCTTTGCCCTCTATATCAGGACCGCAGGGGTCTTCCTCCTTTTCGGCTATCTCCTCCACTACCTCCTCCAGCGTCGGCATCGGAAGATGGTACACCTTCTTCTCCTTTCTCTTCTCCTCTATCTCCCCTGGTTCATCCGGAATCGAATGGTGAGTGACCGGCCAACCTATCTCGCCCAGTTCTTCATGGTTGATCCCTATAACCCGGAGGCCGGCCAGATCACACCGCTCCTTTTTCTGGCCCGGATCTATACCAATCTCAAGCTCTATCTCTTTGAGATCCTACCCGACTGCTTCTTCCCCTTACCTCAGCCGGTAAAGGCCATCCTGGGATGTCTGATCATCGGCCTTATTATCTTTGGCCTCTATTCAAGCGGAAAGGAGTATCGATTCTTTAAGTCGCTCGTCCTCTTCTTCTTCCTTGCCATCCTCACCTGGCCGGTGATCTGGTCCTCAGACCGGTTCCTCCTCTCCGGCCTACCCCTCCTCTTTCCCTTTCTGGTGATCGGCAGCATCCGCCTCCACTCTTATGGAAAGTATCTCATCTATGGCCTCGCCCTCCTCTCCCTTCTCCTCACCATCAGCCTCATCCCGGGTGAGGTTGAGAAGAAGCTTAGGTTTTTCCAGGGCGATGAGGACTTTGGCCTCTCCGCAGACTGGCAGCGCTATCGTGAGGCCTGCATCTGGGCAAAAGAGAATTTAAAACCGGGGGTGATCGTCTCAAGGAAACCGGAATTCACCTACTTCTGGAGTGGACATAAGTCGATCCTCTTCCCCTACTCCTACAATGAGGAGGAGGTCTGGGATGGGATCAAGGGTTATGATTATATCATCGTCGACTCCTTCTACTGGTCCGGAACCTCACGGAAATATCTCATCCCGGCGATCCTGAAGCATATCCGTGAGATAAAAGCACTCTATAAGACCAGGATACCGGAGACATGGGTGCTGGCGATAAAGAGGTCGACCTCTCAATAATTATACCGGTCTATAATGAGGAGGATAGTATCCGATCGGTGCTTGAGCGGGTGAAAGAGCTGCCGATAGAGAAGGAGATTATTGTTGTCGATGACTGCTCCCGGGATCGGACCTATGAGATCCTGAAAGAGATTGATGGGATCAGACTGATACGCCATGAACAGAACCGGGGTAAGGGGGCAGCAATCCGGACCGGTCTTACCCATGCCAAGGGGAGATTCACAATCATCCAGGATGCCGACTTGGAGTATCCGGTTGAGGTGATCCCCAAGCTCCTGATTAGAGGAAGTGATATCGTCTACGGCTCAAGGATGCTGGGACGCTCAAGATTCCTCTTTTTGAGTTACTGGGCCAACCGTCTCCTCTCCCTCCTCACCAGCCTCCTCTACAATCACCGGATCACCGATATGGAGACCTGCTATAAACTGATCCGGACCGACCTGTTAAAGGCATTAAAACTAAAGGCAAATCGATTCGATATCGAGCCCGAGATTACCGCCAAGCTCCTCCGTTCCGGCCACCGGATTACCGAGATCCCGATCGACTATATCGGGAGAAAGAGGGGGAAGAAGATCGGGGTCAAGGATGGGATCTCGGCCATTCTCACCCTCCTCCGCTACCGCATCTTCCGATGAGGGTCCTGGTTGTTGCCACCGCCTATCCCAGGGAGAAGGGTGATATTATCACCCCCTGGTTGGTCCGGATGGTAAAGGAGCTTAAGAAGAGGTCGATCGAGGTTGAGGTATTCACCTCCTCTTATAAAGGGCTTAAGAGCCACTATCATGAGGGGGTATTTGTCCACCGGTTCCGTTATCTCCCCGCCCCTTTTGAGACCCTCACCCATGATAAGACCGCTATCGATCGGGTGAAGGAGAATCCGATCTTTATCATCCATTCCCTCTCTTATCTCATCTTCGGGATGATCGGTATCTTCCGCCTTGTGAAAAAGAGGCGATACGACGGTATCCATCTCCACTGGCCCATCCCCCATATCCTTTTCGGGATTGCCGCCCGATTTGCCCGGAGGGTGAGGCTGATCGCCTCCTTCCATGGGGTTGAGATCAGATGGCTGAAACGAGATCTTAAACCCCTTCTCCCGCTCTTCGTTGCTCTCCTTAAGAAGGCAGATGTGATCACCGCCAATTCTAACCATACCAGAGAGGAACTCCTTCCCTATCTCGATGCCCGGGTCATCCCGTTCGGGGTGGGTTTCCAGAAAGAGGTTGCGGTGGGGGAGGGGGACTACATCCTCTTCGTTGGGAGACTGGTTGAGCGGAAAGGGGTGGAGTATCTCATCCGGGCCTTTGCCCAGATAAAGGATGAGATCGGAGAGGATCTCTATATTGTCGGTTCCGGACCGCTGATGGGGAGGCTGAAAGGACTGAGCGAAGAGCTCGATCTCAGGGAACGGGTGCGGTTTTTTGGCCTTATCTCCGATGAGGAGCTCACCCGTCTCCTTGCCGGCTGCAGGGTCTTCTCACTCCCCGCAGTGGTCGATCGGAAGGGGGATACTGAAGGGCTGGGGGTGGTTCTGATCGAGGCGCTCGCCTACAAGAGGCCGGTAGTCGCCTCCCGGGTGGGCGGGATCACCGATATTGTGATTGATAATAAGACCGGAGTTCTGGTTGAGCCGGGTGATGTTGATGAGCTGGCGCGGGCACTGCTAAGGTTGGTCAAGGATGAAGGTTTAAGAAGAAGGTTGGGGAAGGAAGGAGCAGACTATGTCCGAGACAGATTCTCCTGGTCCAGAGTCACCGATCTCCTCATCAAGGCCTATCGAGGAGAAGATCATCGAAGCGATCCTCTTCGCCACTCCGGAGCCGATTAGCCTTAAGCGAATTGCCGCAATCGCTGAGGTCCCCCCGGAGCGGGTGAGGGCGGTGATCGATGAACTGAACCGGTTCTACAAGGAGACCGATCGCCCCTATCGGGTCCGATTCATCGCCCGTGGTTATCAGCTCTATACCGTCCCCTCCCTTGCCCGGTGGGTCGATCCGGTAAGGTCGGGAAAGAGGCTTCAGCTCTCCAGGGCCGCCCTTGAGACCTTGGCGATCATCGCCTACCATCAGCCGATCACCAGGATCGAGATCGAGAAGCGGCGCGGGGTCGACTCCTCCGGTGTCATCCATACCCTGCTTGAGGCCGGGATGATCACCACGGCGGGAAGGGAGCACCGGCCCGGACGCCCTTTCCGCTATCGGACGACCAGGCTCTTCCTCAAGTGTTTCGGTCTTAAGGACCTTTCTGAACTACCACCCTTAGAAGATGATCAGGAAGATCGAAGAGCTACTTAAAAGGAGCGGGATCCCCGTCTTCGGCTATGCGAAGACCGAAGGGATAAAGATCTATGGCGAGATCGAACCGCTCCCCTTCGCCATCTCATTCGGGATGGTGCTATCCCGGTCGATTCTGATGACCATCACCGACCGCCCCTCCCTCATCTATAAACACCACTACCGGACGGTCAACAACTATCTCGATCAGGTCGGTCTCCGGCTCACCGAATTGCTTGAGGTCTCTGGTTATCAGGCCCTACCCATCCCCGCCTCCCAGATCATCGACTGGGAGAATCAGTTCGGCCATCTCTCCCATCGGGAGATCGCAAGGAGGGCAGGTCTGGGCTGGATCGGGAGATCCGGTCTCCTCATCCATCCAAAGTATCGGGCCGCAGTCAGGTTTGCCACGGTCCTGACCGATTTAGAACTCCCGGGTGGAAAGGAACTCCCTTTCGGGTGCGGTGACTGCTTTCGGTGTCTCGAGGCCTGTCCGGCCCAGGCGATTACCGAAGATGGGGTCGATCTTAGAAAGTGCTATCAGAAGCTGAGGGAGTTTGCCAAGATCCGGGGGATCGGTCAGTATATCTGCGGTGTCTGTATCAAGGCCTGTCTTTAGCCTTTATCCTCTCCCAGATCTCCTGGATCGATTTCTGCTGACACCAGAAGTCGATGTGGCGGATATCCAGCTTTTCTTTCTGGATTCGATAGATCCCAAGGGCATCGAAATAGTGCTTATCAATCTCTGACCTCTTAAACCACTCTAATTTCTCGATTATCATATCCTCTGGCGTGGCAAGGCATATTTCTGTTCCCTGATAGGGATACCATCCCCGCCTCCTGAAGGCTTCTTGAGAGTAATCATCATTTTTCCTTATCCAGAAGTCGACCTTAAGGCCGGTCTCTTTATGGATGATATTGAACATACTGTTCTCTTTTAGTGCCGCAAATATCGACTCCTCATCGATGAAGAAATCCTCATCGAAGATCTTCTTAAGCTGCGGGACATTCTCTTTCCGGAGCAGAACAACAACATCAATGTCATGGGTCATCCTCGGTTTGCCATGGTAATTTACGGCAAGTGCCCCAGTAAACATATAGGGAATATCCTGTGCTTTTAGTATTTCCGCAACCCTTAGAGCGATCTGCTCAAAGTTCACGGTATCTTTCTTTGATCTTCTCCTTAAGCTCCTCTTCTGAGATATCAGGGTATTGATAACGGATCCCTGATATTACGAGCTTCCGCACAAAATCGCAGATCTCAAAGCCGATGCGCATCCGTTCCTCTCCGCTCATTCTTCTCAATATCGCTTCCTGCTTCTCAGAGGGTGGTTCGATGAACCTCTCCTTTCCCATCCTCCTCAATTATGTTACATAATCTCACCATAGTCAATACTGATCCGTTCGAAGCTTTTAAAATTATAAAATGGGGTTGATCCTGCTTCAGAAGGAGAAACTCTGGGGAAAATCGCTGGTCCATCCTTCTGGTTTTGATGATAGGATGCCTGCCCCTTCCCTCTCAGAACACCGAATTCCAGCTTGAGAGATTTAAGGGTGGAAATAAAATTAAGTGTTGAGAAGGAATTGCCCGATGCTGGCGGTCATCTTGATCTGGCCGGTGTTCGGGTGATGTTTCGATCTTATGCCTGTCTTTACAGCAGGGGCACCCTTTCCGCCGTGGGCACCGAGACCGACAGTATCAGATTCATGCCCCACATCAAGGAGGGGGATCACCAAAAAATCCGGTTGAAAGGAATAGGTCGGTGGCTGAAATGTTGAAGTATGATGTTATTAAATCCTCGATTGAAGGAGAGAGCAGTGCACCTCTCTCGAGAGTGAAGTTTGTTCTGAGTTCCAGGAAGAGAGATATGTGGAAAATAAGAGAAGGTTAGAGAGGTGAAGGATGAGATTGATCGCCTTGGTTGCGATCCTAAGCCAGCTTGCCTTA
>Ga0180300_10000141_pt1 | contig 27809 bp, 27 predicted proteins | sample GuaBasSediGuay15_FD_121798 | JGI IMG/M metagenome (GOLD analysis project Ga0180300, IMG submission 121798) | Subseafloor sediment microbial communities from Guaymas Basin, Gulf of California, Mexico - Guay15, Core 4569-2, 21-24 cm | ecosystem: Environmental > Aquatic > Marine > Hydrothermal...
GAAAAATACATAAATATAAACATGTTCTATCGACCAAACATCACGATATCACTTAGTAACACCACTGTGGTTCAAGACGGATCCATCAGAGCTACCGTGAAAATTAGAAATATTTTTGGAGACTCAATTTCTAAAAGTAGTGTAATAGGCGTCCTTGAGCAAAATGGAACAGCTTTGAGGGTTAGTAGTTTTACTTCGTTTGAGAACGGAACATACAGCCTTATCTTTACCGCTACACATCTGCGTGCTGGTTACTATAATTTCACGGTAATTATAGAGGACTCATATTATGGCACGCATGAATTCAGCGAGTTAATAACAGTTTTAGGTAAGATAATCGTAGATGTTTCCTTACTTGACTCTATTGAGCAAGGTTATACGATTGGAGTAAGAATAAGAGTTTACGACGAATATTATTATCCAGTGACAAATGCAAATATAACAGTTACTTTTGCAGGCAAAACGTTTATCGGGAAAAAAGCAGGGGAGAATTCCTATGTTGTGGAAGTAGAAATAGGATACGTCCCGCATGGGGAATATCCGTTAATAATAAAGGTTGAAGGACCTTACTATGTTACTAAAGTTGTGGAAGAAACGATATATGTTCTCCCTAGAATGCCAAGGCTTCAGTTGTCAGCGAAAACGGTAATAACTATGTTCGGCTTCTCAATGGGTATTTCGCTTATCGGTTTAACGGTGTACTATGGTGTTTCGTCAAAAATGACTAAGAGCATTTCAACGGATGAACAACAGAGATTGATTATGAGCTTTAAACCTTTAAACGTCGTCTATCTCCTTGTTGTTGTGCTTTTCTTCGGCACGTTTGCATGGGCATTTTACCTTTATAGAAGGGAATTATATGGATCCGCTGCGGGAATGCTAGGTTTAGCGTTAATGGAACTATTGTTAATGTCTGCTATTTGGCTTTATAGAGATGCTGCCCACATATTGGTTACAGAGAAAATGTCTATTAAACGAATTATTGTAAGCGTGCTTCATATCGCTTTGGCGCCAGTGGTAATCTTTTGGATTTTTGAATTGGGTAGTGAAGTTGAGTGGTTCGCTTATTATATACTCAGTGAAACTATGACTATCGGTGGAGTAAAGATTCCATCGTTATATGTTAGCTTGTTGGGCACATATGTTACATCAGTGATCGTTTTAGCTGTAAACATTTATCTTAACTCAAGGAGTTGGAAGAAGAGATTCGGTGAAATGAGGGCTAGCGGTACGCCGGAGAAAGTGATAAGTGAAGAGAAGCTTATACAACTTGGTAAAATGTCCAGCTCGATTAGAATTAAGTTCCTTGGATTCCTCGTAATTCTAGGTGCAAGCTTAGTTACAACCACACCAGTTCCAATATTTCTCCAACTAGGTGTTTTCATAGTTATACCGCTGGTATTTGTGGTGATAATACCTTACATTGTTTCTAAAGTCCTAAGTATCTTAGGGTTCAGGAAAAGAATTACAGAGAGAATAAAGTGACGTAACAAAATCAACCACTTTTATTTTTAAGAGTTTTTACTGCCAGTTCAGGGTTATTTGTTACGATGGCGTCGACCCCCGTTTTTGCAAATTTAACCATGTCTTTTGGTTCGTCTATGGTCCAAACTGCCACTTTCAGGTTGCTTTGATGCATTCTTTTTACAATTTCAGAGGTTACAAGTGTGTATCGTGGAACTGCGAAATTTACCCCTAGTTTAAGTGATGTTTCCAACATATCTCCTTTGAATTTTTTGCCAAAAATAGCTCCTACCGTGATATCTGGATTTAATTTCTTAACTCTCCTTATAATTTCAAAATTAAACGACGTTACTATTGACGTGCTAACCATTTTCTTTTCTTCTAGCATTCTTACAACTTTGTCTTCAAAACCTTCCTCCTTAATTTCTACGATGATTTTCCCCTTCATTTTCTTAACTACTTCTAAAACTTCCTCTAAGGTTGGTATTTTTTCTCCCTTTCCGAAATCCAACATTTTAAGTTGTTTAAGCGTCATTTCACGTACATAGCCATGTCCATTTGAAGTTCTATCAACAGTCTCATAGTGAATGATCACTGGTACGTTGTCTTTCGATAACCTTACATCAACTTCAACAAAGTCCGCTCCAACCCTAAGGGCTCGGACAATACTCCTAATTGTATTTTCAGGTTCATGTGCAGGGTCTCCTCTATGACCTACGATAATTACCATGATAAACACCTGACTTGCATTTGCGGTTTCGGTTATTCTAAAAGTTTTCTAATGGGATCTTTTGGATCAAACTTTGTTGTTTCATAGACCATTAAGGTCTCTGTTTTCTTCACCGCTGGTAAATTTTGAATTCTTCTTAACACATCTCTTAGCTCGTCAACGTCTCTTACCAAGACTTCTACTATTATGTCGAATCTTCCTAGGAGATAGTGAATTTGGGAAATTTCTCTGAACGTTTTAATTATTTTGTCTGTTTCTCTTCTAAATTTTGCCTGTGGCTCCGCAGTAATAAGGATATAAGCTCTTAATTTGAGTCCTAGCAAGCTGGGGTCCAGATCTACTGTGAATTTTATGCCTTTTCTCCTAAGTTCTTTGAGTCTAGAATGTACGCTTTGCCTTGTCATTCCGCATTTTTTAGCTAATTCGGTAACTGGCTGCCTACTATCGTTCAATAACTCTTTTAGTAACTTTTTATCTTTGGCATCAAACATGTTAAAGAATGACATCTTAATCATATATTAAATTTACCATATTGTTACTAATTTTTATGATTCTGAGACATAATGTCTATTTTTTAAGACAAAATCTTATATTTTTGTTTTGCCATGAATGAAGAGGGTTCCATGACAAGGGTCATGTCGAATGACTATGTTATAAAAAGAAAGCCGAGAATAATTATTTACTTGTTTCAAGCCAAAGAAATTGTCTTCTTTAAGATTTTTCCTTTTAAAGAGTTTAAATCTAGAAACAAGGAGGAAAGAGGAAATTGCGTATAATGATCAACGCAAATCAGATAATACGAAAAGATGGCTATCTAGGTTCGAATTTTCATGAGGAGTTCTTTAATTCAAAGATTTCTAGCAATTTTCAAACACTTTTAGGATGGGTGTCTTAAATGAAGGATTTAAGAAATAAATTTGTAAAAAATAGCTTTGAAAAACTTATGAGAATAAAGAATCCTTATCTTCACTCTTTTGTGGAAAAATATGTAAAGCTTTGTAACCCCGCTAAGATTTTTGTGAATTCAGGTAGCCCCGAAGATCTAAAATACATTAGAGAAGCCGCGATTAAATATGGAGAAGAAATAAAACTTAAGGTAGAAGGACATACAGTTCATTTTGATGGCTACTACGACCAAGCAAGAGATAAGGAAAACACTAAAATCCTCTTACCAAAAGGAAACAACTGTAGTAGACATATCAACTGGATAGAGAGAGAAAAGGGACTTAAAGAAATCCACGAAATTTTAAAAGATATTATGAAAGGAAAAGAACTTTTCATATGTTTTTACACATTAGGACCCGAAAACTCGGAGTTTACAATTCCATGCGTGCAGTTAACTGATTCAGCCTATGTTGCTCACTCAGAAAACATTCTTTTTAGGCAAGGTTACAAAGAATTTTTGAGAAGAGGCTCTGACCCTTCCTTTTTTAAGTTTGTTCACAGCGCTGGAGAGCTCGATGAAAGGAAAAATTCTAAAAACATAGATAAAAGAAGAGTTTACATCGATCTTGAAAACGAAACAGTTTACAGTGTAAACACTCAGTACGGAGGAAACACTATAGGTCCAAAAAAGCTTGCACTAAGGCTTGCAGTAAATAGAGCTTCAAAGGAAGGTTGGCTTGCAGAACACATGTTCATAGTTGGAATACGTGGCCCCAATGGAAGAGTTACCTACTTTACTGGTGCTTTTCCTTCTCTCTGTGGAAAAACGTCCACAGTTATGATTCCCGGTGAAAGGCTGATAGGTGATGATATAGCATATTTAAGGAAAAGAAATGGGAAAGTCTATGCTGTAAACGCTGAAAAAGGTATTTTCGGAATCATAGCTGGCATAAATTCCAAGGACGATCCTTTACTTTTCAAAGCGCTACACTCCCCCGGCGAAATCATATTTTCTAATGTTCTCGTTACCGAAGATGGAGAAGTTTACTGGAATGGAAAGAACAGTCCAATGCCGGAAAAAGGCATAAACCACTCAGGAGAATGGTATAAAGGCAAGAGAGATGCTGAAGGTAATCTGATTCCTCCTTCTCATCCTAATGCAAGATTTACATTGAGCCTTGATTTGCTTGAGAATTTTGACCCTAGGTTAAACGACCCTATGGGGGTTGAAATAAAAGGAATTATTTATGGAGGTAGAGATTCAGACACATGGGTTCCTGTGGAGCAGTCTTTTGACTGGGTTCATGGAGTGGTTACAAAGGGTGCTTCTCTTGAATCGGAAACAACTGCTGCAACCCTCGGAAAAGTGGGAGAAAGGAAATTCAACCCGATGGCGAACCTCGATTTTCTTCCTATAAGTATAGGTAAATATGTAAGGATGCACTTGGAATTTGGTAAAGATCTTGAAAATCCGCCCAAGATTTTCTCCATAAACTATTTTCTTAAAGATGAGAATGGTAAATTTCTTACTGAGAAAAATGATAAAAGAGTTTGGCTTAAGTGGATGGAATTAAGAGTTCACAATGAAGTAGATGCAATTAAAACCCCTACCGGATATATTCCGATGTATGAGGACTTGAAAAAGCTTTTTAAAGAAGTTTTATCCAAAGATTATGAAGAGGAAGATTACATAAAGCAATTCACATTGAGAATCCCTGAAAACCTTGCAAAAATAGATAGAATACTTAAAATATATAGAGAAATACCAGATACCCCTGATGTGGTATTCCGTGTTCTTAAGGAACAAAAGGAAAGACTTTTAGAAATAAAGAAAAGGTTGGGTGATTATGTCTCACCCTACGACTTCTACACTTAACTTACGTAAATATACATTGTAAACAGTTTACAAATTACAAATAATCTAAACAAATTATCCCACGCGACAAAAAATCTTATTAAATTTAATTAACCCATTAACATGTACCAAATTTTAAATAGTTCCTCTTAAATTTAAATAAAAACCGTTTAATGCCTATGAATTTGCGTAAAATTTCTGTGGAAGCTAAACACCTAAATGTATAACGATAATTCAGCTGGAAAATGTTTGTATATACGTAAAATGAAACTTTTAAAAACCTTAAGTCTTTAGAGTAACAAATAAAATCAAATAAAGAGGTTTAACTTTGAGGAAAAGAAACTTCCTTAAAGAGTTGTATAAACTTACAATGAAACTTCAAGTTCCAAGAGAAATCTTATACCAAAAGGCGAAAGAATTTTTTATAGGCAAAGGATATTTAATCGAAAGGGAAAGAACCCCGACATTTCTACTTTTTATGGGAGAGGAAGGAAAATGGAGAATACAGTTAAGAGAAGGAAGAAGAGCCACTAAAATAGAATTAACATTTGAAACCTTCTTCTCTCGTTTAAAAAAGGAACAAGAAGAAAAAATACAAAAAGATCTAGCAAATTTTATCGCAACTATCCAAAATCTATAGTAATAAACTATCAACAATTAATTTGTCCAAGTAGTTACCTTGAAATTGCTTACTTCATACACTATAAACCTAAGTTGAGAGAATAGATAAATAAGGAGAACATTATGAGAAATATAAAAACAAAGCGGAAAACTCTAACACGGTGACCTTTAACAAGTTTACTTATTTCATAAAATTGCCAATTCCAGAAAAGGGATAAGGCCACGAAAATAGGGTTTGAAAGATGACTAAATTTCGAAAGGGGTGTAAAGAGGAGCATAATTGGAATCAATAGATGTCCCTTAAATAAAAAAGACAACAGAAAATCAGAGAGACTCATGCTCAGGAGACTAATAATTAAATTACCTATCAGAAAAGGTAGAAATTTTTCAATGTCCGTGATTGTAAGCTTAAATAAATACACCAACAATCTAGTAAACACGCCAACAATCACTAGAATATATCCAGTTATGAGAACCATAATTCCTCTACGAATTTTTCCTAAATATATGTGTCCAAGACCCATCACAAAAAACGCCAAAATTACGGCTACAGCATTTTTTAACGTACATATCATTTGTGTCTTTGGCATCCTCCTACTCATACGATGTAGCAGACAGGTCAATAAATACCAGTACGGGATATTTGAAAACCAAATATATGTAACGAGCATTATATTTTCATTACATATTGGAACCATAGCAGCATATGATGCTGTGAAACCAACGCCCAGAGGAGGAAGAAGTGCAATAACCAGCTTGATCCTATAAGTTACTGGTAATGGTAGTAGAACTGTTGGAAACATTAAAGGAGACACCTATAATTTATCGGGAACAGTTGCGGGCTGAATATAACCATAGGTATCAGTGCCGCAGGAAAATGACCCTGCAATAATCATTAAAAAAGTAGCAAAGCAAATTTTTCGACGTTGGGTTTTAAGAGTTCTACAATATTTACCTGCCTAATATTGGCTACTAATCTCATCATATAATTTTTTAGCATCGATTGCATCACCATATTGACTCGACTCCGAAGGAATTACATACCAATAATCGCAATTTTTGAGTACGTTTTTTAATTCTACAAAGTCCGCGAGACTAGAAAATTTCTGATACGCGGAAGTAGGTGAAAAATCTCCAACAGCTATGGCTGCTGCAGCGATCGGCGTGGCATAGCTTGTACCCTCTATTAATTTTTCCTCAGAAATAATCCCAGCGTCATATATTTCTGGTTTAAATTGGCGGTTATCTCCATCACCGTACATGTTTTCACCATCACGACAATACTCGCAATTTGTGTAATCAATCCATCCATAGTTTGAAAAATCTGCCCGCTCAACTTGCCTTACGTAAGTGGTATCAATTCTCTCGTAATAGTACGTTTTGTATGCACCAACTCCAATTACCCAGAAGGAGCAAGCAGGATAAGCTACTTTGTACCTAGAGTAATGATTACCTGCTGCAGCAATCCATACTATGCCTGAATAGGCACCAATCTTGAAAAGTTCGCACCACCAGCCAGGACAAGCGTCGTAGGGTCCACTTCCAAAACTCATACTAACAATTTCCATGTCGTTGGAAATGCACCATTCTATTGCTTCTCTCATGGCACCTTGCAATAATATACCAAAATACCATCTGACTCTCCTGTTTCGAGATATTTCTTGAACCTGTATTGCATTTCTCCCCAGAACGGGGACTTGTCCAAGAATAATTCTTTTTCAATTGACAAAAACAGCGTTACTAAATGGAGTAAGAAATGTAAACAGGATCATTATAATAATAAATACACATACAACTGGTCTCTCATGTCCCATACCGCCTCCCCAGTTTTTACTGATTGAGATAAATTTTTAAAATTTTCGGCATAAACCGCTAGAAGGTAGGAAGACCCTTTTAAGCTTATTATGTTACCATAAGTACATACATTCCGGTGATAATAAACATTATACCTGTTACGCGGGGCTTGTCGAGTTTTTCTTTAAGTATTGTTACTCCGAGAACCGTTGAAAATAGTGGAGAACTGGAAGCTATTATTGTAGTCTTTGCTGCACCTATCAAATTCATCGCAAAAAGAAATAGTAGTGTTCCGAGTCCTATCGCAAAAAATCCTCCAATTGAAAGAATAACTAAGGTTTTCTTATCTATGCTTCGAAGTTCACTCCTTTTCATCTTATTGACTGATATAAGCATCCATATAATTATGTTAAGAACTAGGAGCCTTATTAGATTCAAAAGAATGGGAGGCACACTTAAAAGAATAATTTTGAGGATAATCATACTTATACTCCAAGAAAAAGAGGCTAATATAGCTGCAATTAATCCTTTAATCATATGTTTGCTTTCACTTTTCTCAGCTTTAAAAAATAGTAGAAATACACCTAGTATGACGAGAATCGCACTTATAAAAGTCCATATATTAACTGGTTCTTGCAAAAGAAAATATGCAAAAACAACGACAAAGAGAGAATATGTATAGGATACTGGATGCCCTACTGCTACTCCAGCATCTCTTATAGCGACAAGGAACAGCGTATCTCCGAGGAAAATGCCAAACAAAACATCTACTACTATAAGGGCAATAACCCATATGGGTAATTTATTAATTTGATTTATTTCGCCCACAACAACTGCTATAATAAACATAAATATTAAGCTGGGAATGGTTCTAATGCCATTTGCAACTATTACGTCTATATTTTCTCTTTTTAATCCGACTTTATAAAGAACTGTTGCCAATGACCAAGAAATTGCTGTTAAGACGCTCAGTATTATTCCAATTTCTTCCATGTACAAGGGCACCGCCCCACTAGGATTTAAGTAATTTAGTGTTCTAGTGGTTAGACAACTGTTTAATATAAAGTTTCTGTACTTGAATTTGGACTTGTAAGCTTAATTTCTGCTAAAAGTGCGTTTGACTTTTCCAAATTTCGTGTTTTTGTCGTTGATTTTGTTTAAATGTTTTTGTCGCTTAATAAGCTGCATGTTAAGGTTTTATATTTATTTTTGTCACAGATGTTCTCCTACTCTTAATGAAAGGGTTAATAGTGCTTCTATTTCTGGTATTGTACACGATAGCAATTAGAACAATCATCAAATTGACTTAAACATTGATAGTTAAAATTGATATAGGAAAAACCAACTTAAATAATATTGAGTTCTTTAAGTGGGATGTATCTTTATGGAAGTTGAAACTTTCATAAATATTATTAAAAAGGTTCTTGAAGAGGAACGGAAATACCCTGCTGGTAGAAGGAGTGCAGCAGTTCTAGTTCCTTTGAGTATAGGTAAAGAACTTTATATTACGTTTATTGAGAGATCTAAAAACCTGCAATTTCACAGGGGAGAAATAGCGTTTCCAGGAGGTATAAGAGAAAATGATGAAACGCCCCTAGAAACAGCGTTTAGGGAAGTATGGGAAGAACTACATATACGGAAAGAGGATATAAATATTCTCGGATTTCTTCCACCAACCGAAACAGTAACCACTAACATTCACATTGTACCCGTTGTAGGGTTAATACCATTCAACTATCCATTTGAACCAAACAGCAATGAAATAGAAAAAGTACTGCAAATTCCAGTAAAAGAACTTTATAAAAATGTGCATGAAAACTTCTACGGAAAATACTATTTATATAAAGGCTATAAGATTTGGGGAGCAACTGCAAGGATTTTAACAAGCTTTTTAAAAAAGTTAAAGGTATGCTTCACTGATTTCTTCAGATAGCTTACCTTCAACTCGTTTCAAGCATCCAGAGATATCTGATGTTATAAGGTATTTTTTCATTCTCTAAAAAATTAGTTACATTTTTCAGTCCCTTTAATGGTATTATGACGCTTCCACGGCCAACTTTAAATCCTCCAGCGGACTCTACTATTCCCTTGTAAAGATATTTCCCGCATTTTCTACCATAAAATTTTTGAAGAAATTTTACTTTCCTTTTTGCATCTAATTTACTTAGATTGTAGGTAATAAGAACATATGGTTCAAACTTCGCGTATTTCATTAGATTAAAATTGTTCTTCTTGTAGAGAATTTTTCCCTCTCTGAGAATAAGTGAGAAGAGAGAGGATTTAACAAGTTCTTTGACTGTGAGTGGAATCATTTGCACAAATAAGTTAAATTTTGATGTAATTTTCATAAGTTTCCTCCAATTTGACAAAAGTTTTTTCTTATTTTTAAATAAAACAAGTAAATCGATGTCGCTTCCCTCATCATAATCGCCTCTAGCATAACTTCCAAAAAGTATAACAGCTATAACTCCCTCTGTTTCTCCAATCTTTTTCGCCAAGAAAGTAATTTCATTAAAGCTATATGGCTTCAATGCAAGTCCTCCTTAAAACTTCAAGAGTCTCGTCTAAAACTCTTATTGCTTCCCTTGCCCTCTCACCATTTACTCCACCATACCCAAGAACCCCGTAAATAGACCATAGAATATCCCATTTTTCAACAAGTTCCGGGAACTTTGTTCTAAGCCACTCTCGCCTCATCCGATGTGCTGTTCTAGGATTATCATGGAAGTGAAAGCCCTCTTTTGAGGCACATGCCTCAATGGCTTGTTCCAATGATCTGATAGCTAATAAACCTACATTAGAATATCTACCTGCTCTAAACTCGCTTTTAGCACCATCTCTATTCTCTAAGGCAATTTTCCAGTGATGGTAAAGGCCACCCAATTTAATAACCTTAAATCAATTGTTAATTATTAACAAATTTAAATTTGTTGTAACATATTACGGTTCAGGCTAATCAAATCAGCTAGCAAAGCGAATGTTAGAATGAAACTGGTTGCAAAATCTCATGAAACATTGTTATAATCAATTAAATAACACAAAAAATTAACCAAATGTTTTACATTGCAATTAACATTCTAGTTTAAAACTTCTCTAATCGCAATTAGATCATCATGATTGAGATGCCTTGTAAATCGAATAAAAGTGGATAAGGAATGTTAGCCAGGAAATATATAAATTTAAGATATGTCATAAAAACTTGGTTGACGAATGGTTGAGGATTCCTATGTTACCTTTAGAATATATTGTTAAGGTTGTACTTATTACATCTTCTGGTGCATTGTCTCCAGGTCCTCTCACAGCATCAACAATTGCTGCTGGTTCCAATGAGGGGTGGAAAAGCGGGTTTAAGATAAGCGTAGGGCATATGGCTGTAGAATTTCCCCTCGTGTTCTTAATAGCTTTTGGCATCGCATCCTTGCTTACAACACCTATTGTTGAAAAAGTGATAAGCTTCGCTGGTGGTACACTTCTAATTATATTGGGTGTTTTTATGTTAAAAGATGTATTTAAGAAAGAGCTTGGCGATATGAACGCTTCCAGCGACACTGTACGATCACCTGTTATAATTGGTGTTTTACTTTCTCTTTTAAACCCGTATTTTTTGGTTTGGTGGATACTTGTGGGAGGATCTTTAATTATTGAAGCTGTTATACTTGCCGGCTTAATAGGTGTAGGGTTAATGTTTATTGCACATATCTGGATGGACTACGCATGGCTAATGTTAATTTCCGAACTTTCTAGGCGAGGGAAACAAATTCTCAAAACAAAAGGATACAAAACACTGTTAGCTGGAATTTCACTTGCCCTAATATTCTTCGGACTCGACTTCATCTCCCTATCAATATTTGGTTCAGAATTGCTCTTATAAAGAAAATTCATAAAAGCATTCTGTAAATATTAATTCTTAACAGCAAATTTTTAACCAAATGTTATCTTAATAAACCATAAAATAGTAGGTTTGTGATGTATATCGATATTCTATGGTGATTTGGGTAGATAGGGTGAGATTAAGATATAGCCGGGGAAGGATATTGTTCCGATTACAAAATAGGTGATGCCGAGCACTATGGAAAGTAAAGACATTAGATATACGATTTTTCTCCGATTTCTAACAGATGTTGGCAGTTTTTTGCATCGACGCGTTACGCAGATCGTTAATATGCCTCCAAGGACTGTTATTCCGCTTTCAAAAAATGGTATTCGTAGCAGCGCCGTGTATGTTGGTACAGGGCCAAGAAAATAAGTGTAATATGAAATGTTTAGTACAATGTTATTGTTTTCTTTTCTAATGGTCCAGCGAGAGAGGAAACCTTGTCCTGCATGTTTTGCATATGGTCCATATTTCTGAGAAAATGTGAAGTTCCATTCAACCCAAGTTTCAAATTTCAGCATATCAGTTTCATTAAAATTGAAAGATTTTACAACTGAAGAATACTTGCCGCTTTCAACGCTATAATTAGCCAAATAGAAAGTTAAACTGTCGGATAAATTATCATATGTAACTTCAAAAGCCCCCCTAATAAAGAAACCATTTCCAATGTTATTTTTCTCTGAGGAAACCAAATTCTCCAAGTTAAAGAAGACGCAGTTAAGTACATCGGTATTTGCCGTAATTTTTGACTTAACAATTAGCCTATGAATGGTAATGTTATGGGGAGTTGAAAGACCCTTACGATAAAGTTGATGGAAAGCATCCACTAAATACTTTCTCTCTGGAGTATCAAAGCTATGAATTCTTTTTTGCCAAGATGAATTACAAAGTATTCCACCGGCATGATGGGGAATTCCTACAAATATTCCGACTCCGAAGAACATGTAAAAACTTTTGTTTGAGTTTATGATACGCGTTACATTCCCTGGAAAATACGGGTCATCGTAAGTTAATGCGTACATGTAAAAGTTGGGGTCTGACACATTGTCGCTTAGAAAGGTATCTCCACAAGAACCTGTTCGAAGTAGGCTCCAAAACTCACCGTATTGAACCAGTTTATGGCTATATTCAAAGTTAAAGGTATAGAGGAACAGTAAAAGATTTCCCAGGATCATGCAGATAACACTCAGAACAAATAAATAAGTACACAAAGATCCCCTTTTCATCGCCATTCCTCCATTCTTATAAACAAGTCATACAACATTAATCTTCTACATACTTCCAATAGCGCGCTAATTTTAATCTTATGTATCGGTTTGGGACTCTTCATTTTCTCTTTTTGACAAGTTCTTGCAGTAAATATGTGTTGTGATAACTGTAGTGACAGCGAGAAATAAAATGAATATTTCAATCCATGGTGGTCTTCGAATTTTTGTATAAGCTGGGACAGGAGGGTGGTAGTGAGTGTTATCGATCATTATAGATACGTTAATGGTATCATTTGTTATTTTTTTGAAACCCATTCTGCAAGTGTTGCATTTTCAGCAAAAATCATATCCGGACCATAGAGCTGTTCAAAAGAAACATTCCACCAACCTAAAATAGAGAAACTCCAAGAATCATCAGAATTAAAACCAATGTCCAAAACAGTCCTATTTTCATCCGCCATAAAGAAAACAAAACCCTTATCAGGATAATATGTCAATGCAGAGACACGTAAATAGGCAAAGCCACCCGAAGTTTCATTCTTTTCACTTACCTTAGTGTAAGATTGGTGTAATAAACTCAAGGTGTAAATGTTATTATTCGCGGAAATATTCAAAACAATCTCGAGATAATATATTGTAATATTATGAGGTGTCGATAGTCCGTGTTCAAATAGCTTACAATGAGGATCATCCTCAGCATTATTAAGCCATTCAGAAGCAAATATAGGGAAACAAGGAGCAGACAGCGCAGCAATAAACTGAACAGGAACCCAAAAACGTGTTTTTTATATGAACGCTAAAATTAAAGGAAAGATGGAAAACGCGTAGATCATTAACGTTAGCGCTTAATGGAACATCTTTAACATACATTTCACTTTCGCTCTGAATCATTTTCCCTCCGCCGCTACGGACTACTGTCCAAAACTCGGAGAACTGAACTAATTTACTACAGTAATCTGGATCAACTATATAAATGGTTAGTAGAGATGCATCAGTAATCATGATAATAATTCCCATTGAAAATAAAAGTTTAAGCATTTTTTGGCTTCCATATGTTGCATCCTCTTTATGGTTACCACTACTTCCATATACAAAAAATAAAGTTTTGTGTCGTTATTTTATGTAAGGGTTGTAGCCTTCTATGACGAATATGAAGCCTGCAACCTTTAGATGCGATATTTCTGGTACTGCTAGGAATTTTAGTTCTATTGACTGGCTTATCCCATTGTTGAAGTCGGCTCACTCATTTTCATTTTACCGTTAAAATTTTTATTTTTTGTTGCAACAATGATAATCGATGATAACTACTATGTTTTTATTGGTTTTCACATGTTAACAGAAATTTACGGAAGAAATCTATACTTTTGACTTAACATGATGTATGACACTGCCAGAATTGATATGGCACCTTTGCTTTAGTCTTTTAGTATGGCAAGTGAGCAAACAAAATAGTCTGTATGGAGCTAGGTGATGTTAAAGGGTATTATGCTTATGTTATAGATATTATGTATATTCCAAGGATTATAGTTGCTATGCCTAGTATACGTAGTTTGTCAAGTTTTTCCTTAAGTACTGTAACTCCTAAAACTGTTGAAAACAGCGGGGAACTAGATGTTATTATTGTTGATTTTGCTGCACCTATCAGATTTATTGAGAAAAGAAATAATATTGCTCCGAGACCTATTCCAAAAATACCGCCAGTCAGTAGAGCAATTAAACCTGACCTTCCTAAGCTTCTGATCTTCCTTCTTTTACCCTTTTTAGATAGTATTAGGAGCCAGACGATTAGGTTAAGAACTATTAGTCTCACTAAGTTAAGAAAGAAAGGTTCTATGTTTAGGAGAAGAATTTTAAGAATTGGTATGCTTATCCCCCAACACATCGCAGTTAATATAGCTGCTACTAACCCTTTAACCATATGTTTGCTTTCACTTTTCTCAGCTTTGAAAAAAAGTAGAAAAATCCCAAATATGACGAGAATTGCGCTTATGAAAGTCCATATGTTGACTGCTTCTTGCAAGAAGAAGTACGCAAAAATTGAAACGAAGAGAGAATATGTATAGGCTACTGGGTATCCTATTGCTACTCCAGCGTCGCGTAAAGCTATAAAAAATAGGCAGTCGCCTAGCAATATTCCTACCGAAACATTTGCAACTATAAGAAATAGAAGCCAAGTGGTTAACTTATTAATTTCATTCAAGTTCCCGAGAAATATTGTTGCAAGAAAAATGAATAGCAAAGCTGAAAATGCTCTAATACCGTTTGCAACAATAACATCTGAATCTTCCTCCTTTAACCCAACTTTGTAAAGTACTGCCGCCAAGGACCATGAAACTGCTGTTAAAATACTTAACGCTACTCCAATCTCTTCTACGGACAAAGTTTACACCCATCTTGATGTATAAGAGTTAAATTGTACCTTTTAATGAAAACAATTAGTTAGTTAAATGTATCGCAGAAAACATTAGAAAGCAAGATTTGTTTTAATTGAAAACAAGGTTTTAAATTAAACGTGGCAACAGTAAGTCTGAAGTTTACACTTTAAAATATTTTACGGGAACTTCCTTAGTTTCTTTTAGCCCACTATCTGTTGTTAGGAGTATCCCCTTATTAAGGTAAGCGACGCTAAGTGTATAGCAGTCAGCTAGAGATAGAAGATCTCGATACTTACACTTAAAGTTTCCAGCCATTAGGGTATTTTCCTCGTCAGTTGGTACGATCTTCAATGGTGATGATAATATCCAATAATATCTTGTTTTTGCAACGTCTTTTCCGAGTTTTTGACATGTCTTATAATAATACTCTGCTAAGTTAACGTGAGAAATTAAGCCCGAAGCTGATTTGCCTAAAATCTCATTCATATACGGTTTCACTCTTTTATCGCCGATGAAATATAGAGTGAGAACTCCTGCATCAATAACATATGTTTTCACTCTTTTCTGCCTCCTCCCTATGCTCTCGGTCTAACTCTTTGATTGCTTCAATAAGTTTATCTTGATATTGCTTATCAATACCAAAAAGTTCTTCAAAAGGCTTAACTGGGACTATTATAATTTCATTTCCGGTATCTTTAAGTATGAGTTTGCTTCCTTTCTTTATTTTATATTTACGTCTCAATTGAGAAGGTATTGTTATCATGTATCTCTCTGTCACACTTACTACATAGGTCTCCTTTGAATCCAATTCTCTCACCTGCTTACATGTTTTCATGTTATAATGCAAACATGTAAGTATATAATTGTTACTAGGGGATAAATAAAAGTATGGTTAGATTTTTTGTATACCTATTGCCATAAGTATTAGGGCTTCCATCAGTTTATATGCTTCTACGATGTTTTGAGCGGTATAACCTACGATGTTCCCGTCTATTCTTTTAACATTTGGGACTAGTTCCGCTACATCCGCCATCGTTGAATCCGTGAACTCCAATTCAACATTTAGAGGTATTTGAGGCTTAAATGGTTCAATTTGTTTGTTTTTTACTTTTTCAAGTGCTTTTGGAACATGTTTTCTTATTTCTTTTTCTATGGTTTTTGGATGTTTTGTTAATGCCGCTCTGCGTCCCAAAGCATACTTGGTGATCACTGTTTCAATGTTTGGTATAAGGGTTTTAGCGTGCTCAGTAAGTTTATCGTCCCCAGTAATAAGGGAAACTGGTACATCGTAGTGACCTGCCACTGCAGCGTTTAGCCAGAACTCGCTTACTTCTAATCCATTGACCTTGATTCTCTGTATTGTTGAGCCGCTTATTGTGTGGTCTAAGATTGAATGAATGGTTCCTTTCTTTGAATGGTAACCTAAGAATATGGCTGTATCGAAACCTTGGTCTATGTTAGTAACCATGCATGTAGCTCTTGGAAAACCTGTTACCACATCAACGTATTCCGGTAAATCCTCTATTAGGAGATTTATCATTGTTCCATGCGAATCTGCTACAACGATTTTCTTCACACCATATTCCTTTGCTGCTTCAACTGCGGCTTTAACTTCTAGTGTCATCCATTTCCTAGCTCTCTCATACTCTTTGGAATCAGATATCACGTGTTTTAAAGATACTACGCCAACAATACCTTCCATATCAACTGAGATAAAAACCTTCAAGCATTATACCTCCATTGCAAATTTGAGTTAGCTTTCATAATATTCGCCCTTAATTATTTTAGTTTCTCTATCAACTTGCCTTTTAGATTAGTTTTCTAATTTAACGAATTAGAAGAAGTTATTTAACCAATTTGTTTTAATATTTTAAAGAGATTGTTCAATATAATGAATCAATGTCTATCATTATTAAATTGTTTAATAATGTAGTGAAGATTACTAAGTGAAATTTTGAAAGACTATTAATTATATGAATTTTTTAGAAAATTTAATAGTTTAGAAAGAATATTAGATAAAATTTTATGTTAAACTGTCAAACTGTTTTTAGGTTTATGAGATAAATTTTTAAATATTCAAATTTTCTTATTTTAGCAAAAAGTTGCCCTCTAACTTACTTTCTCGATTGAAAAAGATATTAAATCTAGCTTAAAAATCGGATAAGAGGTGGATAGGAGTGGATGTCGCAGTTGAACCAAAATGGTGGTATCTATGGATCCCCCTAGTAGCTAGCCTCGTAGCACTCGGTATAATTGCGTACCTTATAACATACATTAAAAAGAAGCCTGCTGGAACGGAGAAAATGAAGGAAATCGCAGAAGCTATCAGAATAGGTGCCAAAGCCTACTTAAAACGCCAGAACACAACAATAGCGATAGTTGCAGCAATCATAGCAATATGCCTCTACATATACGACTTTATTAACCATGGTGGAGCTCCATACTACTCGCTTGCGTTTATCTTAGGGGCTGCAGCATCAGCGCTTGCCGGCTATATAGGTATGAACATTTCCACAATTGCCCATGTTAGAACCACTGAAGCTGCTAGAAACCATAATCTTCCTGAAGCAACGAAGATTGCTTTTCGTGGTGGTGCTGTTACGGGTTTAGGTATAACAAGTATAAGTATCCTAGGCGTTACTCTTCTCTACTATCTGTATTCTTCAATTACTGGTACTCTAAACCCGGAACTTATAGTTAGCTTTGGCTTCGGTGCCAGTTTAGTGGGTCTTTTCGCTCAGCTTGGAGGAGGAATCTATACTAAGGGTGCGGATGTAGGTGCGGATATAAGTGGAAAAGTTGAAGAGGGAATTCCTGAAGATGATCCGAGAAACCCGGCGGTCATCGCCGATCTAGTTGGAGATAACGTGGGCGACTGTGCAGGAAGAGGCGCAGACCTGTTCGAGTCCTTCACTGATAATATTATTGGTGCTATGATTCTTGGTTTAGCTCTTGCAGCGTACTTCGGTTTTGAGGGTGTAGTATTTCCATTGGTTGCTGGCGCTATCGGCATAGTGGCTTCAATCGTCGGTATCTTAGCTGTGGGTACGATCAAAAAAGATGATCCAATGATGTCAATAAACATAGGATACGTTTTGATGGGTGTTACTGCGGCGATTTTGTTCTACATCTCCGTAGTGTTAATGTTAGGAGGGAAACTCATCTTTTTCGTAGATATTGTCATTGGTATAATTACTGCGGTTTTAGTTGGCCTATTAATTCAATATTATACAAGTTACCAGTATAGGCCGGTTAAAAGTATAGCTGAGGCAGCAAAAACAGGGCCTGCAACGAACGTTATTACTGGGTTAGCGGTTGGTATGAAAAGCACTGGACTGCCACTTATTGTGTTATCTGCTGCGATAATAATTTCGTACATAGTTTCTGGTGGGTTAACTGACCATAAACTTGGTTTTTATGGGATTGCTATGGCTACATTGGGTATGTTATCGATGACCAGTATAATTATGTCCTCTGACACATTTGGTCCAATAACTGACAATGCTGGTGGAATTGCAGAGATGTCAGGTCTTGGCGAAGACGTTAGAAAAATAACCGATATGTTAGACTCCATTGGAAACACTACGAAAGCAATAACTAAGGGTTACGCTATGGGTTGCGCTACCCTTTCAGCGTTCGTCCTGTTTGCATCTTACCTTGAAATAGTTTCTAGGAGGGTTCCAAGCTTCACTATTGATTTAACATCGCCTGTAACAATTCTTGGATTATTCCTCGGAGGAATTGTTCCATTTATATTCTCGGCGTACGCTATAGAAGCTGTTGGAAAAGCAGCATTCAAAATTGTAGAGGAAGTAAGAAGGCAGTTTAGAGAAATACCTGGACTAAGGGAAGGAAAAGCGAAGCCTAGATACGATGTGGCTGTTGACATCGCAACGAAAGCAGGTATAAGGGGAATGATTATTCCAGGTTTGGTGGGCATTATAAGTCCAATCATTGTAGGTAAACTTTTCGGTGTTGAAACGCTTGCTGCATTTCTCCTTTCGGCGACAGTAACCGGTGTGATTTTGGCTATTTTCATGTTTAATGCTGGTGGTGCATGGGACAATGCAAAGAAGTATATAGAGACTGGTGTTTTTGGAGGTAAGGGAAGTGATACGCATAAGGCGGCTGTTGTCGGTGATACTGTTGGTGATCCATTGAAGGATACGAGCGGTCCTTCGCTTCACATATTGGTTAAGTTGCTGAACATCATTGCGCTGACCTTAGTCGTGTTGTTCTTAAATCCGATAATACTGCTTTTATTAGGCTAAAACTCATTCTTTTTTTATTTAAAGAATTTTATATAAGTTTTCGTTTATATTAAAGCTTTTAGATAATTATATTCAGATGTATTTAAAAATCATTAGCTACCTTTATGTATTCAAAATTCTTTATTGCAAAACTGCTCTCCCTCCAACCCGATTTATACATTATTGCGCGAATTGCCGACTGTTGAAAGCAACAAAAAAGCAAATGAAAAATTTGGAGAAAATGAGGGGAAAAGAATGTTAGGCATAACCATCTTCATATTTGCTACGGCCCTTATCGGCGTTGCAGGTGCAATCGCCTTTCTTCGACTTGTAGACAAATACGACACTGGAACTGAAGAGATGCGAAAAGTATGGCTGGGAATAAGACAAGGTTCCAGCACATATCTTAGCAGACAGTTCAAATCTATTTTATCAATAGCGGTAGTACTTGCAATACTCATAGCAGTACTAGGCTACATATTCCCTGTAAAGACGGAAATAGGGGTAGACTACCTCTATGGAGTTAAAATTGCAGGAGCATTCATGCTAGGTTCACTTTTCTCGTTACTTGCAGCTTATATTAGTATGGATGCCTCAACACGAGCAAACGTGAGAACAACAGCGGCCGCAGTAAAAGGTTCACGTGAAGCTCTTACCGTAGCAACTTACGGAGGAACAGTACTCGGCTTATCCGTTATTAGTATGAGTCTACTAGGTTTAATTGCACTCTACATACTGTTTAAAGATCCGGGAATACTTGCTGGCTTCGGCTTTGGTGCAAGTTTAGCAGCACTTTTCGCCCAGCTTGGAGGAGGAATTTACACGAAAGCAGCAGATATAGGAGCTGACCTCGTAGGCAAAGTTGAGATGGGAATCCCCGAGGATGATCCTAGAAACCCAGCGGTCATCGCCGATCAGGTTGGGGATAACGTAGGTGACTGTGCGGGAAGAGGCGCAGATCTATTTGAATCTGTGACAGCGGAAAACATAGGTGGCATGATAATTGGACTCATAGTCTACTTCATCTTCTATTATACTACGGGCATACGTGTTGAACTATTCATCATATTGCCGTTGCTGGTGAGAGCAATAGGCGTCTTCGCAACCTACGTTGGTGTAGGTGCATCGCTAGGGAAAAGAGAGTTCACCGATCCTATGACGCCTCTTAGAATAGGTTTTTTTGCAAGTGTTGTAGCGTGTGCAGCTCTACTTTACTTCGTGTTAGCAATGTTTATCCCGTATGCAACATATCTTTACGTAGCATCTCTCCTCGGAATATTAGCGAGTCTCTTTATTGTGTTCGAAACAGAGATTTATACGGCAAGTGAATCAAAACATGTTAGGAAAACGGCTGAAGCTGCGCAAACAGGTCCTGCAATAAACATATTGTCCGGTCTTGCTGCTGGAATGGAGTCAACCGCGCTACCGATTATAACGATTGTTGTAGCGCTCGTGGGTTCATTTTACCTCGGAGCATCATGGGCAGTAGTAAGTGGTTTGGGAGATATTTTTATTGGAGGAGTTTATGGCACAACGTTAGCGACGATGGGTATGCTTTCAGTTTGTGGAATGATTTTAACAATGGATGGTATTGGACCTATAGTTGATAATGCTGGTGGAATTGCTGAATTAAGTGGGGCTGAAAAAGAGTTAAGAGATAGATTGGAGCCTCTCGACGCTTTAGGAAACACTACAAAGGCTTTGACGAAAGGTTACGCCATGGCTTCTGCAGCTTTAGCTGCGCTTCTACTGTTTCAAGCGTTTATTTTAGAGGTTGCAAGATATGAGGCAGGTGTTTGGGACATTGTTAACCCAAGTCCAGAGGCTTTAACAGTGTTACTTCAAACAATAGAATCGTTTGTCAGCCAGATGGCGCTGAACAAAATAACTGTGGTTGTCGGGGCTTTTGTTGGAGGAATGATTCCATTCTTGTTCTCTTCAGCAGCTATAAAAGCTGTTGGAGACGCTGCCCATGTAATGGTTGAGGAAGTGAGGAGACAATTTAGAGAAATACCTGGACTAAGAGAGGGGACAACGCTACCAGATTATTCTCGATGCGTAGACATAAGCACGAAATATGCTCTTAAGAAAATGTTCGCGCCTGGGTTAATTGCCATAGTTTCGCCGATCATTGTTGGTTATCTTTTCGGCTGGGTTGCAGTGGGTGCACTAGTAATCGGGGCGACGATAACGGGAGTTCCACTGGCTATAATGATGATGTGGGGAGGTTGTATCTGGGACAATGCGAAAAAATACGTTGAGTCCGGTCAATTTGGAGGTAAAGGCTCACCAACACATGCAGCAGCTGTCGTTGGAGATACAGTTGGAGACCCATTAAAAGATACCGCTGGACCGAGCTTACACATATTGATTAAGCTATTGAATACGGTGTCTCTCGTCTTCATACCACTATTTCTCGTAGCACTACTCATAATCTAAAACTCATCTTTTTATTTCACATTAACTCTGGATGCTTATAGTGGTTCAGATGATTTCTAAGGGTGTATATGAAATTGATGCGAGGAAATAGGAGCATTACGTTGGTGTTTACTTCGCTAGGAAAACGATACATATTCTGGTTGGTGGATTGGTGGCTTTCGTAATAGCTTGGATAAACTTGTTAAAAATTTAGTGTAACCGTATTTGGAATGGGTGCAAAGGCTGGCTTTTAAGGTTTTCCCACCAGTTTTAGGAACCCTTTAATTCCGTTTGCCTTGTCTGCTGCACTCATGTGTTGGATGGCTCTAATGGCGTACACTAGAGCTGTGAGAGATGAATGCGCTAACATGGCATAGAGTGCGTAAAGTGGTGATATCTGTATCCATGACAGGTAGGGCATCAAAGGTAGCCAAGAGAATATTATCATGTATAAGACATACACGTTTCTTCTTCCATCCACTCTAGCGAAAGCTTTATCGAACTTGGTATATGCTGTTAATGCTTTCCCCATTGTTTGTCTAAATTGCATGTAACAATGCCTTACAAAACTGTCTGCAACAAGCATTGCTAAGCCCAGTATAAGTGGCAAATAGCCGTATCCTAGCAGATATAAACTTATGGCGAAGCTTACATACCATACTTGCTCATATAGCATATCAAAAGAATGTTCGATGTATCCCAGTTTTGTTAATATTCCTCTTGCTCTAGCCAATTTTCCATCTAAGCCATCTATTATTCCAACAATGTAGGCTAATACTGCTGCTACCTTCAAATAACCCAATAGGAAGAGAGAAGCTACGAAAAATGCTGCCAAGTTTGCGAAAATTGTTATTCTATTAGGAGTAATCCATGAAATATCGGATATCAAGTATACAAGACGGTCTTCTATCGGCTTATTTATGTAAGAAGTAAAGTGAAGACCTTTTTGCGTTCTAAATATTAGTTTTTTCTTAGCAAATTTAATTGATTCTTTGTCTTTTATTTTGACGCATATTGGAAACACTTCTCTTTTCAGTTCTACATGCTCTACTTTCATTCCGGAAACATTCAGTTTAATCACGTCTTGTCTTGCTTCTAGGGTTTTCACAATTTCATCTAAGGTTTTCTCCATCTTCATTACGTTTAAGTCTTCCTTAGTTATTTTACACACACCGATAAATTCGCCATTTGAATAGCAGATAACATTCTCTTTTATTTTTACTATTTCATTTGCAAATTCCCCATCGATAACAATATCTGAGCGCAGTATTAGCAGGTCGCTGTTCAAGAACTCACTTGGAATACTTGGAATTTCGCTGTTTTTTGCTTCAATATATGAGATGTTCATTTTTATTTCTTCGCCGTTTTTAAGCATGTTTATAATGTCTTCTCCTTTGAATCCCACCACGATGAGAACGTCTTTAATTCCAGCTGCTTTAATCGAATTCAGAATTCTTACAAGTAACGATACGCCGCATATTTTTATCAGAGCTAAGGGCCTATCTTTGTTGAATATGTGATCTTTGTAATGAGCTAATATTACAGCTTTCATCCTCCTCACCTCACAATGCATAAGTTAAAATGAGTAATTCGCTACTTTTAGCCAAGTTATATTGAAGGCATTTATATTTAGCTTTAAAGAATATAAATTTTACACTTATCTACGGTAAGAAAATTGCGATGTAAATGCAAAACTAAAACTTAGGGAAACACCATGCATTAAAAAGAGTCAGCAAAGCATGTTCTAAGTAAGGATAAAGATAAATTAATTATACTGTTAGTTATTAGCAAATTCCGCGTCAAAAAGTAGTAAGAAGTTAAAATTTAAGAAATGGAATGATAAGTGTTAACTGAATGTGAAGTTACTATTTATGGTTTAGAAGAGAAAGCCTATTTAAAAGGGCGGTGCATAATGTCTTCTTACGCAGTTGAACTTAGAAATGTGCTCAAAATCTATGAAATGGGGAAAGTTCGGGTTAATGCTCTACGAGGCGTAAACCTTTCGGTTCGAAAAGGTGAATTTGTTGTTATTCTAGGTCCAAGTGGTTGCGGTAAGACTACTCTTCTAAACATCATTGGAGGCGTTGATCGACTTACTAGTGGAGAAGTTATTGTTAATGGTTTAAAGATAACAGACCTAAGTGAGGAAGAACTTACAGATTTCAGACGTAAAAATATCGGTTTTGTTTTTCAATTTTTTAATTTAATTCCAACATTAACAGCAAAGGAAAACGTTATGCTCGGTTTAGAGCTACGTGGATTACCAAAAGCCAAAATTGAAGAGGAAGCCTTAAGGTTGCTCTCAATCGTTGGTTTAGAGGATAGAGCAAACCATTTTCCATCGGAACTTTCTGGTGGAGAACAGCAAAGAGTTGCAATTGCCCGGGCCTTAGCTAAGGATCCCCAACTACTTCTTTGCGACGAACCAACTGGAGAACTTGATGAGGGTTCTGGTAAAGCCGTGCTCTCTGTTCTTAAAAAGGTTAATGAAGAAGATAAGAAAACCGTGATTCTAGTGACTCATAACACGGTGATAGGTGAAATTGCGTCTAGAGTGATTCGTTTAGCAGATGGTAAGATTGTTAGCGAAAGATTTGTTGAGAACCCTATGAGTGTAGAAAAGTTAAGTTGGTGAAATTCTATGTTTTTATCAATTTTAACGAGGAAAATGTTTCGTGACGTTTTAAAACATAAAGTTGAATTCTTTGCAATTTCTGTAACGTTTTTGTTGGGGTTTCTTTTTATTCCACTCTCATTATTGCTATGGATAATCTTACCAGATCATATAACTATGCATATGAACAATTGCATTACGCAGATTTTACAGTTCTTCTAAATCCAACACCTCAAAAAATAATCTATGAACTTAGGAAAATCGACAACGTAGAGAACATTGAAGGCCGTATCACCGTGAATATTGGAATTTACATAAATAAGAATAGGCAAATTGCTGGATTAGCTGTTGGAATAAATTCTACACACCGACCTACTGTTAACGATGTTAAGGTGGAATCTGGGAGATTTTTCATTTCAAACGAAACAAATATGTGTCTTTTAGAACACCATTTTGCAACTGCGTATGGATATAAAGAAGGCGATAATGTTACTTTAATTGTTCATGGTGTAAGAGTAAACTTTACTGTCGTCGGGGTAGTTGCAAGCCCAGAGTATCTTATTGTTATGAGCGGATTATGGGAGATTTCCAGCGGTTACACATATGGTGTTGTTTTCTTACCTTTAGCAAAGCTTCAAAACATGCTTAACATGTCTTCCATGATTAATGAAATCGTTGTTACTGTTAAAGACGAATCAAAAATTAATACCACTATAACTCGTTTCAAGGAGATACTAAATCCTTACGGAATTATTAAAATGGTAAAGAAGACTGAACAGCTAAGTTATAAAGCCTTGCAATGGGATCTTAAAGGATTTGGAGAAGTATCTGTTCTTTTTTCTGCACTAATTTTATTTGTAGCTGTGGTAGAGACGTACATGACGTTAAAGAGGCTAATTTTATCGCAGCAAAAGGAAATCGGAATATTAAAAACCATGGGTTTCAGTAAGAAACGTATAGTTTTTCACTATCTATCTTTTGCTTTACTTGTTGGCGTATTAGGATCTATTTTTGGAACATTTCTCTCGATTTTTTGTCCAAAGAAATAACATATTTTTATACTAACGCTTTGGGTATCCCGTTCACGCTTACATCGGTGAATTATAAAGTAATAGGTGAATCTGTCGTCATAGGTATTCTCGCTTGTGTAGTTGGAGCCATAATGCCAAGTTTAATGGTAGTTAAACTGAAGCCAGTGGATATTTTGCGCCCTTATATAAGTACTTCTATGATTAAGAGTCGAGTAACCTCATTTGAGAAATTGTTAGGCAGATTTTGCTTTCTGCCCATACGTATTCGTATGTCCATAAGAAATCTTTTTAGAAATCGTGTAAGGACCACGACCACCATTATTGGTATTGCTTTCAGTTTAATGCTTACATTGTCTATGGTAAGTTTAATGGATAGTTTTTATGTTAATGTTAACATTCAATTTGATCACCACGTTAAGTGGAATCTCCGAGCCCAGTTTTCAACTATGAAAAACGTAAGTGAATTGGTTGAAATAAAAAATTGGGATGGCGTAAACCGTGTTGAACCGTTTATTACAGGTTTTGTGACGCTAAAATTTAGTAATAAAAGTGTGGATAGCCTTCTTATAGCTCTTCCAGCAAACACTTCCATGCATCTTTTTAACATAGTTCACGGCATGGGGTTAAAAGACGGCATGCTAATTGTTGGAGAGGGATTAGCAAATAAACTGCATGTCGAGGTAAATGATACAATAAATATGGTTATTTGTAATAGTTTGTTTAAAATTAACATTTCTGGTATAGATAAAGAACCTCTTTTTCTATATGCCTGTTTTACTACATTGAAAACTGCACAAAAACTGTTTAATGCAGTTAATCAGGCGAATGGGATTTTATTGAATGCTGATCCAACTAAAATAAGTGATATAAGGAAGAAACTTTACGAGATACCGGGTATAGAGAGGGTTGATGTGAAATCTGAAATTAAAAGCGAGTGGATTAAACTTCTCGACGAATTTACAGTATTCTCCTATATAATGCTGATTGTTTCTATGCTTGTGGCTTTTTCCCTTGTCCTAAACACAATTACCATAAATGTAATTGAACGCAAATATGAGACAACAACACTTCGAGTACTTGGCGTCAAAACGAAAACGCTGATAAAGCTGATAGTGTTGGAAAACTTAGTATTAGCGACTTTTGGCCTTCTAATCGGCACTGGATTGGGATATCTTTCTGCTTACCTTCTTATTTGCGTTTTCATTCAAACAGTCTCCGAAGAACTTATGATACTAACACTAGCTATAAAGCCATTAAGCTACCTAAGTACAATTTTTGTTCTTTTAACTACAATATTTATCTCGCAGATACCTGCAATAAAATATGTTTCAAAAATAAATCTTGCACAGACAATAAAGGAAGCAGCCCTTTAAAAACCCTATTAGAGAGCCTAGAAAGACGTATATTATTATATTATTTAGTTAGTTAATAGAAGGTGATTAAATGTGACTGGACCTTGCAGGGGAAAAGTGCCTGTTGAAGTTGATGTTACATTTTACGATAATCATAGCTGGAAGGTTAAAGTTGATGCTTATATTCATGTAAAGGGTTATGCTCTTGCTAGAATAACACACCTAGATCTCGAATCGGAAGAACTTGAATTTGATAATGAAGAAAAGGGATACGGAGCAATAATAGTAGGCAAAGAAAACGGGTTTGTTGCGGTTCTAAGGGAACCTCTCATAAAGGGAAATCATAGATACACGAAAATACGGGTCAGTGGGCTTGATGTAGTTAAAAAGGGAGAGAGAATTGGTGGGTACCTTGGGCTTAAAGAAGGAGGCATATTTATAGGATTTAAAAAAGAGGTTATTCAACGTCTTGAAGAAATTGCAAGAAAACTGGAACCAGACCTGTTTGAAAATAAGTAAAACATTAAAACTGTAATCAGGCACGTAACTTTTAGTTTAAGATTCTGCTTGAACTAAGATAGAATTTGGTGAAAAATTTTGTCGAAATGCAAACGAATCAAAGCAAAAATTTATGAAAATGAGGACGTGCTCTTAGAGATTTCTAAACGCGATGCCAATCTCCTTAAAAAATTAGCATTCTTAGCACAACAATATCTTTACTTATATACACACTCGTAGTGAGTTTGCTAATACTTCGTTTCCATCCATTACTTAATTTCCTTAAGTTTAGGAAGCATGGGTTCATAGAAATGATCTAATAAGTGCTCATTACTCTATAAGTCTTGCTTTAAAATATTTGATGAAAGCTCTTTTTGGGCTAAATAATCAATTATTACCCGATGAAAAGTGGCAAATGTATCAAGTTCAACGGTTAAAATGGCTACCCAGAGGATTTAAAGAAAAGTTAAAAGAAATAATATTTGTAAAAGATCTCTCAATAAAGGAACTTCAAAGACGTAGAAACGCCCTAAATTATCTTTGGAAACAGATGTTACCGAAAGCTGAGAAAGAAGTTGGCATGAAGTTTGACGAGTTTAAAAGACTAGTGTGATCCTCCTGTATGTAGCTGCCATCAGTGCCAATTTATTGGTTAGAATAATCTGAGAAGCTATGGTGAAGTAAAAATGTTGTTTAATTTTGTTTAGGTTATCCTCCTGGTGAACCGTGCGATACAGAGTACTTCCATATCCAGTCCCAGAAGTCTTCTTCTTTTAGTGTTTCAGGTTTAACAATGAGTTTGTCTATTTTTAGTAGCATTTCGTGATGTCTTTTCTCGTC
>Ga0180300_10000143_pt1 | contig 27705 bp, 26 predicted proteins | sample GuaBasSediGuay15_FD_121798 | JGI IMG/M metagenome (GOLD analysis project Ga0180300, IMG submission 121798) | Subseafloor sediment microbial communities from Guaymas Basin, Gulf of California, Mexico - Guay15, Core 4569-2, 21-24 cm | ecosystem: Environmental > Aquatic > Marine > Hydrothermal...
CTCCGACATCGTGCTCCTCGACGTGACCCCCCTCTCCCTCGGGGTCGAGACCCTCGGCGGCGTCTTCACCAAGGTCATAGAGCGGAACACGACAATCCCCGTGAAGCGGAGCCAGATCTTCACGACGGCCGCCGACTTCCAGACCGCTGTCACCATCCACATCCTCCAGGGGGAGAGGGCGATGGCCAAGGACAACATCAGCCTCGGCCGCTTCGACCTCACCGGCATCCCCCCGGCGCCCCGGGGCGTCCCCCAGATCGAGGTCACCTTCGACATCAATGCCGACGGCGTCCTCAACGTCTCGGCGAAGGACCTCGGCACGGGCAAGGAGATGGGCATCACCATAACCGCCTCGACGAAGCTGACCCCGGAGGAGAAGGAGCGGATGATCAGGGAGGCGGAGCAGTTCGCGGAGCAGGACCGCCGGGCCAGGGAGGAGGCGGAGGCCCGGAACACGGCGGACTCCCTCATCTACACGACGGAGAAGACCCTCAGCGAGATCGGAGATAAGCTCACCAAGGAGCAGAAATCCAAGGTCCAGAAGGGATTAGAGGCGCTGAAGGAGGCGCTGAAATCAGGAGGCGTCGCGGAGATCAACGCCAAGATCGAGGAGCTGAGGAAGGCGGTGCAGGAGGCCGGCGCCGCGGTCTACCAGCAGGCGGCGGCCCAGCATGCCCAGCAGCAGGCCTCCCAGCAGACGCCGCCCCCGGGCGGGGAGCAACAGGGGAAGAAGACCGTGGACGCGGAGTATAAGGTCGTAGACGAAGAAGAGAAAAAGAAGTAACAGAAACCGACGAGTTTTATTCCAACCATTCTTCTCGCAGGGTGCCTCTTGAATGAGGCGGTTCTTTTCCCATCGTCGTGTAGATCAGGGCGGTAGCCACCAGCACCGTTGCGGAGACGGCTAGCAGGGCCGTGTTGTAGCCCTGGGTGTCTATGAGGAACCCGACGGTGAATGTGGAGAGGACGCCCACTATGTTCCCGGTCATGGTGACGACCCCCAGCCCCACCGACCTCAGGTGGAAGGGCAGCGCAGCCGTGACGGAGGCGTATATGATGGGCGAGAAAGAGTATAGGACTAGGCCTATCAGCATGAAGACGAGGGAGAGCTCGTACGCTCCCCTGAAGTGGGTGAGGGACATTATGAACACTCCGCTGAGGGCGGCGGCTGCGCATATCGCGTTCCTCCTGCCCAGCTTCTCCGCGGCGAACCCGCTTGAGATTTTGGCGAAGAACCCCGCCGCGGGCAGGATCATGGAGATGAACCCCGCCGTCGCGAGGCTCAGGCCGCGGAACTCGACGAGGTAGATGGGGGCGAAGTTGAAGAGGGTCCGCAGGCACAGGTTATAGACGGCGTGGGCCAGCGCCAGCGGCACGAGGAAACGGCTGAAGCTCCGCAGCCCCAAGCCTCTGTCCGGATTCATCTCAACGGGGTGGGAAGAGTCCATCTCGTCCTCGTCGCCTCTCAACAGAATCGCTGTGGCAACCGCCAGGGCGAAGGCCGGAAGAGACAGGAGGAAGAAGGCCCACCTCCAGCCCCACGATGAGGCGATGGCCACGGCGAGGGGCAGCGCAATCGCGTTCCCGACGTTGGGCCCCGACTCGTGGAATCCTATGATCCTCCCCTGCCTGCTCCCGAACCTCTCCGAGAGGAGGGTGTTCGCCAGGGGGAGGTGTATCCCCTGGAAGAGGCCGACAAGGAACCTGAGGATGAGGAAGTGGACAAAGCTAGCCGCGGCCAAGTTCAACATGGTGGCGAAGCCGTAGCCGACCATCCCGAGGATGAGGGCTCTCTTGATGCCGATCCTCCTCGCCATCAGCCCCGCCGGTATCTTGATCAGGATGTACCCCATCAGGTAGACAGTTCCAAACATCCCCGCCTGGGCGTGGGTAATCCCCAGCTCCTCCACCAGGATCGGGAGGACGGGTGGCAGCGCCGATCTGCAGAGGTATATCGATATCCACCCGAACCAGCACAGCAGCAGAACCGTGTAGCCGTAGCTCCAACGCCTCAAATCCGTCCACTCTACTCAACTCCCCGCTTACTAGATATTATCCTTAGCATCTCACCCGGCTCCGTAAACTGTTATAAAGAACCCAAACTCACTACCTTAGATCGCAACCATGTTGGATGAAGAACTTCTCACAGTCGAGCGCGAAGTCATCGGCGACATCTGGCAGAGCGGCGAGATCTACCGGAACATGCTCTACATGGCCGACGAGCTCGGCAGCAGGTTCCCGGGGACCGAGAGCGAGAGGAAGGCCCAGGAGTACCTGCTGAAGAAGCTCAGAGAGTACGGCTACGAGAACGCCCACGCGGACGAGTTCACCTACTACGGGTGGAAGCGCGGCCCCGTCACCCTGGAGATGGTCGAGCCCTACCAGAGGGAGTTCGAGGCCATCGCCCTGGCCATGTCTCCCGGGGGCGAGGTCGAGGGGGAGGTCGTCAACCTCGGAACCGGCAGCCCCGAGGAGTTCGAGGCCATCGACCCCGAGACCGTGAAGGGCAAGATCGTTCTCTGCTCCAGCGCGACGAGCCCCTCGGGGAAGCGCGTCCACAGGCGGACGAAGTACGGCTACGCCGTGGAGTACGGCGCCGTCGGCTTCATCTTCATGAACCACAACCCCGGGCAGCTGCCGCCGACGGGGAGCCTCAGGCCCGCGTACAAGATGGGCGGCGAGATCCCGGGCATCGGCGTCAGCCTGGAGACCGGGTCGCTGATGCTCCGCCTCGCCAAGGGCAGGGCCCTCAAGGTCAGGTTCCGCGACGAGAGCAGGGTCATCCCGAACGCCGTCTCCGCCAACATCGTCGCCGAACTCCCGGGAACCTCGAAGAAGGACGAGTGGATCGTGGTCGGCGGTCACTACGACGGCCACGACATCTCCCAGGGGGCCATGGACAACCTCTCCGGGACCGCCGTCACCCTGGAGCTGGCGAGGGCCCTGAAGAGGTACGAGGGCAGGTTCAAGCGGAGCATCCGGTTCATCTGCTTCGCCTGCGAGGAGATAGGCGTCACCGGGGCCACCTGCTACGTGGACAAACACAAGGACGAGATGAAGGACGTCGCCGTCATGGTCAACCTCGAACTCGGGGGCCTGGCCTACAAGGACGGCACCAAGCACGCGGCCTTCACCGTCTACCAGCCGCCGGAGCTGAAGGAGAAGCTGAAGGCCTTCATCGACGAGATCGGGTATCCCACATCCATCCATGGGGGGACGTCCGCCGCATCCGACCACTGGCCCTTCTACATGCAGGGGGTGCCAACCCTCTACATGCACGCGGAGCTCTCACCCCAGCTCCTCATCGTCGGCAGGGGGTGGGGCCACACCTCCGCTGACATGATGGACAAAGTGGACCCCCGGAACCTACAGGAGGGCGCCATGGTGCTGGTCAGGCTGCTGCTGAGGCTCGCCAACCAGGAGGAGAAGATCGCGAAACACACCCCCCTCGACGAGATCATAAGGCACCTCGAAGAGACGGGGATGAAGAAGACCCTGGAGATCCAGAAGAAGTGGCACCCCCACAGCGTCAGGTAGGCTGCGGACGAGTTCAGTACGCGCCCACACCCTTTTTTCTGTCAAGTCCCTTCACACAAGCTTAATATGAGGAGCCCTTGAAAGAACTCGACAAGTATGAAAAAATTAACGATCATTTACAGCCCCCAGTGCCCATGGAACACCCACTTTATGGGCGAGATCACGAATTGGGCTTCGTCCCATGATGTTGAGATAGAAGAAATAGACGTTTTTGAGGCGTACGAGACTGCTAAAACCTATCTGGAGAAGACAACGATCGGCTTCACCAGGCACATGTTCATCACCGTTTTCGTCGATGGAGAATGGGTCCCCGGACACCCCGGCAACCCCGAATTTAAAACCCATCTTCTGAAGGCCCTAGGAGAAGCCACCGATGATTGAGATGCTGCCTCTCAACGAGGAGACCATGGACCTTGAGATAGACCTATGTCTTAGATTCCACCCCTCCGGCATCGTCCCGGATGGGAAGAACGCGGAGAGGGGGAGGGCTTTGAAGAAGCGTTTTCTGCGGAGGGTTTTTGATAAGGTCAGCCCAGCCGGCTTTGTTGCGGTAAGGGGCGGGAAACCCGTCGGCCTGTTAGAGCTGATGCCGCGGGCGTACGCGCGTGTGAGCGGCTACATCACGGGGAGGAGAGGGCACGACGACCACACTCTGACCATCGCCTGCCTTGAGGTCGCCGTAGGCGAGAATAGGAAGGAGGTGATGGAGAAACTGGTTAACCATTTAACGGGTAACCTACGGGTGTTCCGCCCGTACCGACAGATAGAGGTGGGCGCATTCCCCGGGGACGTCGAGTTCCACCCGGCATGGGTATATGAAAGGAGCGGCTTCAGCGTGGTTGAGGATCGAGGGGCGGCGAGGCTGTTAGCTGTTTTGATACCTCAAAAATGAAGCCGCTGAACGCCCTTGGAGCCGGAGCCTATTGATGGCTCTGGTTTGACTCGTCGTCTTTTGTAAACATTTTTCAGGTAGGTCGAATGTTTCATTGCTGGATTGCGGTCGCGGGTGGTGCTTGTTGGCGGGCAAGCGGGATTACTACGAGGTTCTCGGCGTCGATCGCAACGCTTCTCAGGACGAGATCAAGCGGGCGTTCCGCAAGCTCGCCTTCAAGTACCACCCCGACCGGAACAAGAGCCCTGACGCGGAGGAGAAGTTCAAGGAGATATCGGAGGCGTACGCCGTCCTCTCCGACCCCGAGAAGCGGCGGCAGTACGACGCCTTCGGCTTCGACGGCATCCGCGGCCGCTACACGGCGGAGGACATCTTCAACCAGACCCGGTTCCGGGACATCTTCACGGAGTTCGGCTTCAACTTCGACGACCTCTTCAGCCGCATCTTCGGCGGCGGCTTCGGGGGCTTCAACTTCCAGCAGGTCCGCACGGGACCCCGGCGCGGCCGCGACCTGAAGACCCAGATCGAGGTGACGCTGGAGCAGGCGGCCTTCGGCACCGAGGTTGAGATCACCCTGCCCCGGCTGAGAAAATGCAGCCGGTGCGGCGGCACGGGGGCCGAGCCCGGTAGTAGCGTGGTGACCTGCCCCAAATGCGGCGGCACGGGGCGGATCGAGCACCGAACCGTCTCGGGGTTCGCCCAGATGATCCGCGTCGTCCCCTGCGACCGATGCGGCGGCAGAGGGAGGGTCGCCGAGAAGCCCTGCAGGACGTGCGGGGGCGACGGCCTGGAGGAGCGGAGGACCCGGCTCCAGGTCAAGGTGCCGCCTGGCATCGAGGACGGCGCCTACCTGGTCCTGAGGGGGCAGGGGGAGGACGGCCCCTACGGCGGACCGCCCGGGGATCTCTACGTCACGGTCAGGATCAAGCCCCACCCGTACCTCCTCAGGCGGGGGCGGGATATCATCTACGAGGCCGAGATCAACTTTCCCCAGGCCGCCCTCGGGGCGGAGATCAAGGTCCCGACGCTGACGGGCGAGACGACGCTCAGGGTGCCCCCGGGGACGCAGAGCGGCACCATACTCCGGCTGAAGGGGAAGGGCATCCGCGGCCGCTTCGGCAGGGGGGACCAGCTCGTCCACATCAACGTCCGGGTTCCGAAGAGGCTGACCCTGAGGCAGCGAGAGCTGATCGAGAAGCTCGCGAAGGAGTTCGGATCGGAGGAGCCCAGAAGGCGCTCGTGGTGGCGGAGGTAGCCCCTACCGCCTGTCTATGACCTCCTTCAGGCCGGGGCCCGTCCCGATGAGGGTCACGGGCAGCCCGATCTCCTCCTCGATTCTGCCGACGAAGCTCTTCGCCTCGGGGCCGAGTTCCTCGAAGCTGGTGAGGCCCTTGCACTCGGGGTAGAGGATGTCGAGCTTCGTGACCGCGATCTGGGTCGCCCCGTTGATCATCGCCGCCCTCCTCGCCAGATCGAAGTTGAAGGGGGCGGCCCTCCTCTGCCTCCCCGTCACCGTCCCATACTCGTCCCAGCCCCGCCTCTTCGCCTCCTCGTGGCTTATCTCGCCGGGGAGGTCGCCGGCGCCCACCCTGGTGACGTAGGCCTTGAAGACGAGCACCACCTCGTCGACCCTGGTGGGGCCGACGCCGACGTCGGAGCAGGCGGCGGAGGCGCAGACGTCCTTCGACGTCACGTAGGGGTAGGTGCCGTGGTAGAGGCTGATGTAGGTGCCCTGGGTCCCCTCGATGATGACGGCCCCGCCCTCGTCGAGGACCCTGTTCAGCTCCGCGGGGACATCGGTCAGATAGGGCCTCAGCTCGGGGACCTCCCTCGCCATCTTCGCCGTCCTCATCGCCCTGTCGGCGTTGCACGGCCCGGTCCCCGTCCCCGTGGTCTGGATCTTCCCCTTCAGGTGTCCCCTCCTGTCGATCTCGATGTGCCTGGGCTCGATGACGGCGCACTGGGGGTCCAGGCCGAACCGATCCTCGACGCCGAGCTCTCCGACCTCCTTGAGGACGATGTCGGGGTTGACGACGACCCCCGGCCCTATAAGCAGCCTCGTCCCTGGGTTGACGAAGGCACAGGGGACCATCCTGAGCTTATAGGTCCTCCCGTCCCTGACGACGGTGTGACCGGCGTTCGGCCCCACCCCCGCCCTCGCGCAGACGGCGGCGCCGTCGGCGACGGCGAGGTACGAGACGATCTTACCCTTCCCGGTGTCCCCGAAGAACCCGTCCACTACGACCGTGCACCCCATACAAATCCGACCTGAGACGCATTCAACACGACCTTGAAAAATTTAAGCTTTCCGTAATGATGACGCCGAGACCATCAGTAAATTAACATTTCCACGTCAAAACACGGGAGGGGCTAACCCTAAATACCGGAGGCTATCATGGAACCCTCAGGACCGGGAGGCGAACTCGATTGGTTCAGTTCAAGGAGCACCTCAGCTATCAGGTGAACGTCGATTGGGATGGAGCGAGCGGCGGGCTGGTCGAATGCGAGAACTGCGGCGATCTGAAGCTGGACATGCCCTGCGAGTTCTCCGGCCTCGAGCGCAGCCCTTGCCCCGACCAGCTGTTCCTGGCCGCCATCGGCGGCTGCCTCCTCACAACCTTTCTGCACTTCAAGAATCGGCTCAACCTGGACGTCGAAGACGTAAGGATCACAGTTTCGGCGGAGATAGATCTCAAACCGTCCGAGGGGTATCGCATCGGGTCGGTTACCGCCGTCATGCGGATCAGGGCCGACGCGGAGGACGCGGAGCTGGCGAGGAGGTGCGCCGAGCTGGCGAGGGACTACTGCCACATAACGCGGTCCATCGAGCCCTCCCTCCCGGTGGATGTCGCCATCGAGGTCACGGCGCCGCAGCCTCAAGGTGAGTAAATGTTTTGTGGGGTTGAGGCTCTCCTATAGGTGGTGGCCCCCTTGACGACCCAGATCGGCATACTTGTGGTGGGGAACGAGATCCTCGACGGCATAGTGTTGGACACGAACAGCCACTGGATCATAAATCAGCTGAAGGCCCTGAACCTGCACGTGAAGGAGAAGGTGACGGTCAGGGACGAGGTGCCCGAGATCGCGAAGGCGCTGAGGCGGCTCATCGCCGACGGCTGCACCCTCGTCTTCACCACCGGGGGCTTGGGGCCGACCCACGACGACAAGACCCTGAGCGGCGTCGCCGAGGCCTTCGGTCTCCCTCTTGAGCTGAACGAGGAGGCGTTGAGTATCGTCACCCGTCAGTACAGGGATCTCCACGAGCGGGGCGTCATCGAGACGGCTGAGATGACGGAGGCCCGGCGGAAGATGGCCGTGCTGCCCAAGGGCGCCAAGCCCCTTGACAACAGGGTGGGGGGCGCGCCCGGGGTGCTGCTCGACGTCGAGGGGGCGCAGATCGTCTGCCTCCCGGGCGTCCCGGGGGAGTTGATGTGGATATTCGACAACCAGCTGCTCGCCCTGCTGAAGCAGAGGGTGGAGGGGGCCTTCGCGGAGAAGATCATCTACCTGCCCCTCAGGGACGAGTCGACCCTCGCCCCCATCATCGACGAGGTGATGAAAGACGTCCCCGACGTCTACATCAAGTCGATGGTCAAGCCCTACGGCGAGTCCGGCATCAGGCTCTGGATCTCCGCCAGGGGCAACTCCCAGGCCAAGGTCGAGGAGCGGGTGAGCCGGGTCGCCAACCTCCTGATACAGCTCTGCGAGGAGCAGCTCCCCAACGGCTAGCCCCGTTGACGCCGCCTCTCCTCGAAGGGTAAGTGAAATAAACGTGTTGAAGGTTAACGTGATCGATCATTATGGTCGAGTGCTGGCTGCCCTACGGGCGGACTGAGGTCCACCTCAGCATCCCCCTCCGAGACCTCCTCGGGGTGGCGGAGCCCGACCTCGGGCAGCCGGCGCCGAACCCGCACGAGGTGATCAGGGAGGCCCTGCTGAACCCCAGAGGCGCGAGCCCCCTCGGCGACCTCGTGAAGCCCGGCGTCTCCATCGCCGTCGCCATCGATGGGATCATCACCCCCTACCTGGCGGCTGCCGCCGCATCGTCCATCGTGAAGGAGCTCAGCCTCGCCGGCGCGTCCAAGGATGACGTCGTCATCGTGGTCGGGAACGGATGCCGGGAGCAGAGCGCCCCGGAGCTGCTGGAGGCGCTCAGGGGCGACAAGACCCTGAAGGGCGTGAGGGTGGCCGAACACACGCGCGGCTCCGTGAACCTCGTCAATCTGGGAGCCACCTCGAGGAAAACCGAGGTCGAGATCGACGGCCACTTCGCCGGCGCCGATGTCCGCATCGTCGTCGGAGAGGTGGTCCTCGACGCCTTTGCGGGGTTCAGGGGCGCCCCCAGCACCGTCCTGCCCGCCCTCTCCGGGATGAGGACCATAGAGATGAACCGGCGCCACGCCTTCGAGAAGAACGCCGCCCCCGGCGTCATCGAGGGGAACCCGGTTCTGGCTGACGTGCTGGAGTCGGCGCGCCTAGCAGGCGTCGACCTCGCGGTCAACCTCGTCGAGAACCCCCAGGGGCGGCTCCTGGGGGCTTACGCCGGCGGACTGGATGAAGCGTGGAGACAGGCGGTCTCCGAGCTGGGCGACTCCTTCAGGGTGAAGGCTGAGGCGAACGCCGACATCGTCGTCGTCAGCGCCGGCGGCATCAAGTTCGACTTCGACCTCTACCACGGGGTCTGGGCCCTCCAGGGCGCGTCCCGGATCGCCAAGAAGGGGGCCACCATCATCCTCCTCGCCGAGTGCTCCGAGGGGCTGGGCGCCGACGGCCTCACGAAGCTCTCCCACATCGACAGGCTCAGCGAGCTGAGGAGGCGGTTCATGCTGGGCGGGGAGGCCGTCCACCTCATCAAGGCGACCCTCCGGAGGAACGAGGTCGTCCTGGTCTCGGCCCTGCCCACCTACCTCGCGGAGCCCCTCGGCTTCTCCATCGCGAGGACGGCTAACGACGCCCTGAAATCCGTTGTCAAGAGGCGGCGCGGCAGGCGCACCGTGGTGGTGACGCACGGCTGCTCGACCCTGCCGTTTGTCGCCTAGAACGGGAAGAGGGCGACGAGGGTCAGGACGATCATCGCTAGGTAGACCAGGACGAGGAGCTTCCTGGAGGGGCTGAGGGGTGAGATGTCGTCCAGGGGCGCGCCCGTCTCGCCGCCGGTGCGCATCATGAAGAACGCGAGCATGATGGCCATGATGAAGTAGCCGGAGAGGAGCATGAGGACGATGCCGGCCACGGACATGATCTTGTGGTTCGCCTCGCCCAGCAGCGCCCGGCTGATGTGGCCGCCGTCCAGCTGCCACGAGGGTATGAGGTTGATGAAGGTGACGATGCAGCCGACCCAGGCGGCGAAGCCGACGGGATGGAGCAGAAGGGTCATCCCCTCCGGGGTCGGCTTCAGCACCGAGGCGAGGGCGTCGATGAGGAGGGGGAAGGAGATCGACTGAAACCGGACCTCGGGGAACAGGGCCATCCAGGCCACCACCTCCTCGGCGGGGACGACGAAGGAGAGCTTTAGCCCTATGATCGTCACTAAAACGGTGATGGCGAATCCGACGAGGGGGCCGCTTATGCCGAGGTCGAAGAGGGCGTCCCGGTTCGTCGGCGGCTCTTTCTGTGTGATGACTGCGCCGAAGGTTCCGCCCATCCCCGGGGGCGCCGGGATGAAGTAGGGCATGGATGCCTCTATCCCCTCGATGTGAGCCACCACCTTGTGGCCGAGCTCATGGAGCCCGAAGACCCCGAGGATGGCGAGGGTGAACATGAGGGCGTTGACGAAGACCGGCGTCCCCGGCATCAGCACGCGCGTGAAGATGGGGTTGTTGCTCCTCAGGAAGCCGTCGAGGAAGACGGTCCCCGCGGTCGCGGCGAAGAGGAGCACATTCCGCGTATACCGCTGAGGGCTAGGGGGCGGCCTCCGGGTGACCGAGATGTAGTAGCGGTCGATGACCCGTCTCAGCCTCGGGAGGTAGCCGAGGGGCCGCAGCTCCAGCACGAGCTTTTTGAAGCTGTTCTTCAACAGCTGCCTCTGGTCTCCCACACCCCGGGGCGAGACGATGTACGTCGGCGTGTCCATGTCGAAGTACCTGTCCTCGACGTGGAACAGCCCCTCGACGGCGTCCTCAACGGCTGGGTCGAATATGCGGTAGGCGGTCAAAAAGCCCCTTTCAGCCTCCGGGTCCTCCTGGACTCTATTCTTAAACACGTCGGAAGGCTAAAAACCTACCTGAGGAGACGCGCGAACGCAGTATTTAAATCCCCGATGGAGAGACGTTAAGGGCGTTAAGGATTGGGCTCCGAGGGTTTCAGGATCAGGGGGTTCAGGTCCGACGATCTGAACCGGGTGATGACGATAAACTTCGAGTGTCTGCCCGAGAACTACAGCTCCTACTTCTACCGTGACCTGTACCGGCGGTTCCCGAAGACGTTTCTCGTGGCGGAGGTGGACGGCGACGTCCAGGGCTACATCATGTGCCGTATCGAGCGCGGCCTCTCGAAGCTCCACAGCTTCCGGCCCACCCGCCTGTGCCATGTGGTCTCCATCGCCGTGAGGGAGCCGTACCGGCGGCGGGGCATCGCCTCGGCCCTCCTGAGGGAGGCGATGAGGAACGGCAGCGCCGAGTACCGGGCGACGGAGTGCTTCCTCGAGGTGCGGGTGAGCAACGAGCCGGCCATCAGGCTCTACGAGAAGCTCGGGTTCTCGAAGGTGAGGCGGAGCCCCGGCTACTACATGGACGGGGAGGACGCGTGGGTGATGGCCGTCCCCATCGTCGAGAAGGCGTGAAATCGGTCTCCGACCGGGGAACAAGTATTTAGGAGAGAGCATGCTTCAGTTTTTAGTGAGGGGCGTCCTTGAACTCGGTGACGCTGATGACCCTGGGTATCTTCGTCTTCTCGCTGGCCGTATTCTATGTTTTCGCCCGCTTCACGGCCAAGCTGATAAGGCAGCACCGCGACATCTATGGCCTCCTCTACGCCTTGGAGGAAGAGGAGAAGAAGCGACGGTAGCGCTTCGCGGTATCTATTCAGGTCTGAGATGTGATCCTGAGTCATCCGCCTTGTCACGCCGTCTTCAGACGGTTCTCGGCGCGCTGGGTGAGCGTCCCTATGCCGCTGTGGGGGCTGGTTTTGGTCTCTTGACAATAGATATTTACGCCTCGGCTCTCTATGGGTTTGGAGGGTCATGGGGGACGCGAGTCTCATCCCTTGGAGCGAGGTTCACTCTTGGGCGTGCACGGCGTGCGGCCGCTGCTGCGTAGGCTACAGGGTCCCCCTCAAGATGGACGAGTACGTGCGCGTCGCCAGGCGGTACGGCCACGGCGTCGTCGAGTTCGGCCTCGGGAAGGTCTACCTCAAGCACGGCGTCGGCGACCGGTGCATCTTCCAGCACCCCTCCCAGGGGCGATGGGTGTGCGCGCTCCAGGCGATCAAACCCCTCGCCTGCAAGCTCTTCCCCTTCCGCGTCTACTCCCAGCCCGTCTACAAACGGGGCGACGGGAGCGAGTACCGGTTCCGCGGCAGAACCTTCTACGTCTACCTCGATCCCAACTGCCCTGGCATCGTGCCCGGGAGGCCGGGCGAGCGGTTCCTGAACCAGACGCTGCCGGAGATCGTGGAGATCGGCATGGGCCTAAGGTGGAAGCAGAAGTATACCACGTCGAAGTATATCTCGTGGACGCCGCCGTGAAAAAAGGCTGCCGAGCCGCTTCTGGCGTGTGGTATCCGACGCCCCTCTGGGAAGATTTATTTAACCATCCTGTTCACCAAAACTCATGGGGGCGTCGAAGGCTAACCTTGTTCTCATTTCGGTGATCGTCATCGTCCTTGTGGCGGGCGCCTTTTTCCTCTATGATGCCTTCTATCTCTCCCGGAGTGAGGAGGCGCCTTCATCGCCTCCCTCAGCTGGCGAAGGTGAGGAAACAGAAGAGGAGGAACCCTCGCCGCCACAGAGTGCTATCATCATCAAGCCGCCGAACACAACTATCACGAAGTACAAGGGGTTGTGGCTGCCCTTTTTAGAGGAGGTGAGGGCCTCTTTGGGTGACCTCGATAACATAAAGCTGGACGGTGTAAACATAGTTGCAATTGGAGTGAAGATATGTGTGGATGGGAATGTCACCGAATGCGAGAGCGAGGATGAAATTAAGGATGCGATAAGCGAGTTCCACAAGCATGGCCTCAAAACGTTTCTACTTTTGAACCCCGCCCACCCCGATTTCGGCGTGGATCCCTATTCAACCGAGGCGACGGGGAAGCCCCTGCTGGACAAGCTCACGCCCCTGGTGTTGAAGTGGGCGGAAATCTCTGAGGAGTATGGTGTCGAGGTCTTCGCCCCTGTGAACGAGCCCCAGCTGCTGTCTTACCAGGATGCGGACGCCGTCTCTGATTGGGCTCAGGAGCTCCTGCCGAAGCTGAGGAAGGTATATCATGGAAAGGTGGCTTTCAGGGTCCACAAAGACCCTGAGGGTTTCGCGGTCTATAATCTGACGGGGTACGACCTTCTGGTTTTCTCCGGCATGGCGTGCACGAAGGACATCGAGGAGCATCCTGAGTGGATAGCCCGGCTGATCAACGAGACGCTCTCTGGCTTGAGGGCGTCTTATCCGGGTTGTAGCTATGTTCTCTTTGACATGGGCGCCTTCACGGGTCCTGACCACTACTGGTGGGAGCCCATCGCGCCGGCGAACATGCCGGATTTTATGCCCGAGCTGCCCCCGGATTTCTTCACGGTTTCCAACGAGTCTCAGGCAGAGTTTTACGATCTCTTCTTCAACCTGACGTGGAACGATGTCGAGGGCTTCTTCCTCCCCGTTTATAGGGGGTGGGGGTATAGGGGTAAGCCCGCCGAGCAGGTCATCAGGGAGTGGTTCCATGCCGAAGCTGATGTCAGCGAGGGAAAATGAGGGCGGGGATCGGGAAAGCTGGGCGTCTTGAAACTCGGGAAGTTTCTTAAACTCCCGCATCCGAGAGAACTAACCGGTGTTCATATGGGTGAAATCGTCACGGTCGGCGGCTGCAGAGTTGAAGCTGAGGCGCGCGCCTGCGGGTACCTTACTCTCCCCGACTTCTTTGCCGACGGCCAGTCGGTTGAGATACCGTTCCTCGTTGTTAACGGGGCGAGGCCGGGTCCCCGCCTATACGTGCAGGTGGCCCAGCACGGCTCAGAGGTTCAGGGCCTGGAGGCCGTCAGGCGCCTGCTGGAGGAGATCGACGAGAAGGAGATGGCCGGCGCCCTCATCTACTGTCTGCCGAATCCCCTCGCCTTCCGGGAGCGCGTCCGCGCGACCATGTTCGACCCGAGGCCCGGCGGCATGAACCGGGTCTGGCCCGGCGACCCGGCGGGCTCCCCGACGGAGCGCATGGCGTACGCCGTCTGGACGGAGCTGGTGAAGGGGGCGGACGCCGTCGTTGACCTCCACACGGGGAACCGGCATGCCCCGGTCTGGGTCTTCTACGAGGCTCACGGCGTCTCTGAGAAGGCGTCGAGGGAGACCGCGGAGCGGTCGGAGGAGATGGCCCGTCTCTTCGGGGCGCCGCTCCTCTACGTGGAGACGGAGCCCTACGGCGGGCGGAAGACCTTGAGGGCGTGCTGCGTCGATGAGGGGATACCCGCCATCGTACCCGAGCTCGGCGGCGCGGGCTACTTCGACGAGGAGATCGTGGGGCTGGTGGTCCGCGGGCTCAGGAACATCATGATCGACATGGGCATGATCGACGGCGAGGTCGAGCTGCCTGAGAGGCAGACGGTGCTGAAGTGGACCGCCGACCCCAAGGCGGCGGGGGTCTTCGCGAACAAGGGCGGCGTCTTCCTCCCCAGCGTCAGGCTCGGCGACATCGTCCGGGAGGGCGAGGAGGTCGGCGTCATCTACAGCCCCCGCACCTTCCAGGTGGTGGAGAGGCTCGTGGCGCCCCAGGACGGCTACGTCTTCAGCGTGCGCGAGAACCCCGTGGTGAACGCCGGCGACAGGGTCCTGGCCGTGCCCGAGATCATGAGGGTCCTGGAAAACTAGGGCGAGCCGTGGCTTCATCCCCCTTTTATGATGGGGAATATGACCACCCTGTCGCCGGGCTTCAGCTTGGCGGAGGGCCACAGGCGCCTGTTGTTCACGAGGACGCCTATCGCCCTCATGTCGTAGGCGTAGAGATAGTCCTCGCCGAAGCCCTTTATGAACTCCCTCAGGGTGGTCGGCTCCTCGACGTGCTTGACCGTCAGATTCGGGTACATCCATGGATCAATCTCCGGCTGGAGACTTATGGATTTCGAAACCCGGCTCGATGTCGATTAGAGTCATCTAGGTTAAAACCATAGTATCCCCCAGTTGTTCAGAGTCCTTCGGGAATGGAACTTTCAGATACTTGACCGTCGGGGACTCGACAGATCTAATGCTCGAAGCCGGAAGGAACACGATAAGGATCAGGATCGATGTGAACAGAATTGAACCGTTGGCGCTCTTGATCCCGACTGGGGCGACGAGCATAGGAACGAGCGATGTCATGTTTGACAAGGTTTATGCTCAGAATTTTTACGGAAGTTAGATATGCTTATGTAAACGATCCGAATCGATAGAAAAATATTTTTAAATCGTTTAGGACCGTTCTCTAATTAATGTCTTGTCCTAAATGTGGGAAAAAACTGATCGAAAGTGATTGGTTTTATTCAAATCCTAATCTTTCAATTAAAATCAAGTTATATACTTGTAATAATGATAATTGTGAATATAAAAATAATCCCTTTGGTAGGGATAGATTAACAGGAGAATTTTTGGAACCAGAACAATTAAAATCAGTTTTATTTTCGCATGACTGGGAAAAAATTAAGAGATTAGAGCAATTAGATTGATTCTAATAAGATTTCTTACTATATAAAAATTAAACATTTAAGGTTAGATCCGATTATATTCTTTGTCTCAAATTCTGAAGTCCCATCTGACAAAATCTTCGAAATCTAATATGAGCATTTGGATCATAAACCCTGGCCATTTCTATAAAACCCTCTTTGAATTTATCCAGTAAATCATTTCTTTTAGTTGGATCATCAAAGTCCGAAATATAAATGTTAATTGCCTTACACAGATCTAAAAATAATTGATGAGGGCTCAGATAAACATTAAATGGTTTTAATCCAACAGGACTGATGTTTAAATGTAAAACATCATCAAATGTTATTGTCCATCCTATATTTGTGTTTTTCACTTTTATAATCTTAGGCATTTGTGTGTGAACTAAACCATGACGATAAATATAATAAATTAAATCACCATATAATGTATATTCTCTTTTTACCTGGCCCAAGTAATCCCTCATAAAAAGATAAGCATTTCTTGAGCTATTACTACCTTTATATAATGCGCCCAAAAAGTCAATAACAGGAAATATTATTCTTGGCAAGGCAAAGAAACCAGACCCAGACTTAATATATGAGCAATAGGCCGGTAAAAAATCGTCAATTAAACTCTTTTTTAAATGTTCTTTTAGATATCTCTTTGCGCCCTTACAAGTAATCTCGTTTTTCCATTCATCAATAGTAGCATACTCTCTAAAATCTCCAGTATTCTGATCATAGCCCCACATTTCAAAACTGCCTTGAATTCTGGGTGCCATTTTTATAACACCTATTGTATGATGTTTCTCTGAAAATTTAAAGATTCTCATTCACCTGAACAAAGAGACACCAAGATCGAATATATCCAAAAATAGTCGGGCGGTGTGGAAAATTTTTAAAACCAGTCAATCGTTATTTTTTACAGAAAATAAGGAGTAAGGGTCTATATGAGAGTTGAAATGGGTGTGATCTGTGTTGGTTCAATATAGTGACTATCGAGTGTGTCCGAAATGTGGAGCGATTTATGACGCTACCTACAAAGATAGATTCTGTATATGTGGGGCTTTTTTGCTTCAACAAGACGAATCGCTTAGAGGAATGCCTCTCCGAGGTAGTGGCAAGTTTGGAGGAACATATGAGCAAATTCAATATTTTATTAAAAAGAGATATGGTGTTTCAGTTAAACCCTGTTGGATAGCGCATGTTAAAGATGCTTATGGATTGACAAGAGGCCCGGCACCAAACCGAAACTTGTTTGGGAGAACTAATCCGTGTCCGGCTAAATATTGGCACAAAATAGTGGAAGCGCTTAAGTATTATGGTTTGATTCCCTCTGAATAGTAGCGGCGGCATCTCGGGACGATTAAGAAGGGAAAAATCGGCGATTTTTTGTGCCGAGTTTTCTCATAACTAACAGTGCAACGATTTTTGATAGTTCCACGATCTCGTCTATCGCCACGTTCTCGTCTTGTTTGTGACCGTTGCTGTAGGGGCCTCCAACGCCCAGGTTGAAGCACGGCATCCCCCCGTCGTTCACCTGGTAGTTCATGTCCGTGCTCGCGAGGGTCCCTGTGAAGGGTAGCTCCCTGTCCAGGACCTCCTTGATGATGCCCCGCGCCCCCTGTATGTACGGGTGCTCGGGCGACATCACGTACCCCTCGCGGACGTTGATGACCTCCACCTCGTACTCCAGGTCCGCGTCCGTGGCCTTGACCCCCTCTATGACGGATATGAACTCGTCCCTCATGTCCTCGAAGGTCTCCCCGGGGATCATCCCCCTGAGGACCTCCTCCTCGCATCGGTCGGGGACCGTCGCGCCCTGGACGCCGCCCCTGATGGTCCCTATGTTCAGCATCGCCGTCAGCTTCTCTATCCCGACCTCCCTCAGCGCCGACGGGAGCTCTATGCCCGGGACCGCCCTCTGCCGCCTCAGCAGCACGTTCCTCCAGTAGTCGTTCAGCGCCACGTTGATCTTGGACATCTTCTCGATGGCGTTCACGCCGAGGATGGGCAGCTGCCCGTGATACGACCTCCCGAAGGTGCAGACCATGAACCTGGTCCTCCCCTGCGCCGCCAAGCCTATCCCCGTCAACGACCCGTCCAGCTGGACGCCGTAGTCCGCCTTGACTATGCCCTCCCTGATCAGGTAGCCGAGCCCCGCCACGCCGCCGATCTCCTCGTCACAGTTCCCCGTGAGGATCAGGTCCCCCTCAAGCTCGACCCCCAGCTCGTGCAGCGCCTCCAGGGCGAAGACCAGGGCGACGCACTCCCCCTTGTCGTCGCTGACGCCCCTACCCCAGATGTAGCCGCCGCCCCTATCGTAGGGGCTCACCCCGTAGGGGCTCTCCCTGGTCACCTCCCCGCCGAGGGGGTCCACCGTCCAACCCCCCTCCTGTATCGCCGCGGTGTCGATGTGAGCGCTGACGTGGAGAGTCGGCCTCCCCCGCTTCCCCCTGTACCGGGCCACGACGTTGCTTCTCGGCCCCTCAAGCCCCATCAACTCCCCCGCCCGAGAGCTTCAGATATCTCTCCGGCGCCTCGTGGACGCTCACCTCGTAGCCGTACCTGCTGAGCCTGTCCGCCAGGATGTCGCAGAGCCTGTTGTAGTTCAGCCCCGGCGGCACCTGGGTGTCGACGCGCACGAGCCTCTGGAGGAACCGCACCATCTCATCCCGACGCTCCTCCAGATACGAGAACACGGCTCCCTTCAGATCCACCATTTAAACCAATTCTGCAGTCCCGCCCTTTTCTCTTAAGCTTTTCACAAAAGATTGCAGAATCGGTGAGGGCTGGACACAACCAGACAGGTGAATGGTAGCCCGGGAGAGATTCGAACTCTCGTCAGGAGGTCCAGAGCCTCCCATCCTTGACCGCTAGACGACCGGGCTGCTACGGATCGTTTACACAGGGCGGATTAATATAAGTCTAACCGAGGCCTCAGCCCCTGCCGACGAGGCCGTCTATCATCTCCCGCCTCTTCTTCCTGATGTAGGCGATGATGGATCGGGCGGACTCGATCTCCTGCCTGACCGCGTTCCTCTCCAGATTCCTCAGGTTGAATATCTCAGTGGCGCCGTCGTAGATGCCGGCGGGCCCCTCATAGAGGCTGATGGTCTTGAAGAGGGCGGTGTAGTCGAACTTGGCGCCCTGCTTCGCGGAGATGAGCCACGCGTAGTCCTGGAGCAGAGGCAGCAGCCAGCCCCGCATATAGTTGGCGGCCTCGATGAAGTTGTTCTCGTCGAGCATCTCCTCCACCCTGACGAAGACCCCCTTCAGCACCGTCGGGTCCGTGAGGTAGTTGATCTCGTCCCGGAGCATCTCGTGGAGCCCCTCGACCACCTCCCGGTTGTCCGCCATGTACTGGGATATCCTCCGCCACACGCTCTCGAACCGGTCGAGATAGGAGGAGACGTCCGCCTTCTCAAGCCCCCCGAGGCGGGTGTTGCTGAGGATGACCTTGTAGATGCCTATCATGTCGATCTTCTGGCACGCCCTCCGCAGGTTCCAGACGAAGGCGCCCCGGGTTATGGGGATGCCCGCGATGTCCATGATGATGTGGGCGATGGGAGTCAGGCTCATGTCAGAGAACAGGGAGGCGGTCTCAAGGTCGCCCCGAGTCATGGCCGCCGTCGCCCTGCTCAGGTAGGTATCGGCGCTCGAAAGATACTGCTCCGTCCTCACCTCCACCCTGCCGGGGGTCCTGTAGTTCCCCTCCACCCAGTCCCTGGCCCGCTTGAGCATGCCGCTCGGATCGTAGAGTATGATGGTCTCATGGAGCATGTGATCGACGACGGGGCTGATCACCTCCGCCACCCACTTCCGGGGGATGCGACTGATGTCCATCAGCAACCCATCATATTCAACCCTCTCATGGAGCTCGTAGTCGAACTCTCGCCTGTCGACCACCAGCACATCGTAGTCGCTCGCGGGGGACGCGTCGTACCTGCTCCAGCTGCCGAACAGCCCTATGGACGAGACGGTCGCCTGCTTCGCCAGGTCCTCGACGAACCTGTTGAAGGTGGAGCTGATCTCCCTGGGTAACGCCGCCAATCCTACAACCCCGATACACTTAACACGACTATCAGGCTTTATCTTTTGCCTTCCCTTCCCCCGTCCTTGAAGCCTTCAGGAATCATAAACCCCTCTGGGTTCTCTATTCCCCTCCCGCCTCTTCTATATATTAACTCCAGATCTCTATAAAATATGGAAGAAAAAAACGAAAAGTTTAAATACTACAACCAGGGGGAGACTAATGCTCCAGATGATCAGATTGTTCTGATTCTCACTGGGATGAGGAAGATTCTGTGATGGGTTGAATCGTCTCGGATCCCTATATATTGGGGGAGAGTATGAAGCGGAGAGAGAAGCTCGGTAGCGAGGATGTATGTCCCGAGTGCGGGAGTAGCATGATCATTCATGACGAGGAGTCGGGGGAGATCATCTGCGGGAGCTGCGGCCTCGTCATCACGGAGTCCATCATCAATAAGGGTCCCGAGTGGAGGGCCTTCACCCAGAGCGAGAAGGAGTCGCGGAGCCGTGTGGGCGTCCCCATCTCCTTCTCCGTCCATGATAAGGGCCTGACGACCATGATCGGCCGGGTCGGCAGGGATGCCTTCGGGAGGAAGATTCCGCTCAAGACGAAGCTCCAGATGCTCCGTCTGAGGAAGTGGCAGATCAGGTCTAGGGTCCATTCCTCCGTTGACAGGAACCTGGCCCAGGCCATGGCGGAGCTCGACAGGCTGACGGACAAGCTGCACATCCCTCCGCCCATCAAGGAGAAGGCTGCCATAACCTACCGGAAGGCCCTGGAGAAGGGCCTGGTCCGGGGGCGGTCCATCTCAGCCATCGCGGCGGCGTCGCTGTACGCGGCGTGCCGCGTCACCCAGACGCCGAGGACCCTGAGGGAGATCGCCAGGCACAGCCCCATAGAGAAGAAGGATATCGCCCGCTGCTACAGGCTCCTTCTGCGGGAGCTGCGGCTCCAGATGCCGATACCCGCGGCCCAGCTCAGGGTGCCGAAGATCGCGGCGAAGGTGGGCATCGGGGAGAAGACGCAGCAGACCGCGGTCGAGATCCTGCGGAAGGCGGAGAAGCTGAGGACGACGGCGGGCAAGGACCCGATGGGCCTCGCGGCGGCCGCCCTCTACATAGCGTGCGTGCTGAACGACGAGAAGCGGACCCAGAAGATGATCGCGGACGCGGCGGGGGTCACGGAGGTCACCATCCGCAACCGCTACAAGGGGCTTAAGGAAGCCCTGAAGCTTGACATTTAACAACGGATAAATACCAATTGCCCCACCTTAAAGGGTTGGGGACATATGTCCGAGCCCGAGGGAGCACGCGACAGGACGCTTATCCTCTGCATAGATAGAGATGACGATATCGGACGGAAGGCCGACGTCGAGACGCCCATCCTTGGCAGGGAGGTGAACCTCAGGGCGGCCGCGGAGCTGGCCCTGGCCGACCCGGAGGAGGCGGACGCCAACGCCATGTTCGGCGCCGTCAAGCTCTACGACCAGCTCTCGAAGAACTCCGACAGGTCGTATCAGGTGGCGACGATAGCCGGCTCACCCATGGGCGGGGTCGCCGCCGACAGGAGGATCGTCGAGGAGCTTGAGGCGGTGCTCGAGTCCTACCCGGCGACGGACGTCATCCTGGTGACCGACGGCTTCTCCGACGAGTCCATTCTTCCCATCATCCAGTCCCGGGTGCCCATCACCTCCATCCACCATGTGGTCGTCAAGCACAGCGAGCGGATCGAGGAGACCTGGGCGGTGATGCTCCGATACCTCAAGATGATGGTGAACGACCCCCACTACTCCCGGCTCAGCCTCGGCGTGCCCGGGATCATGCTCGTCATCCTCGGCGTCCTCCTCGTCTTCAACCAGCTTGAGAACGCGGGGATGGTGCTCACCTTCGTCATGGGGGTGGTGCTCCTCATCAAGGGGTTCGGCTGGGACGAGAAGCTCGCCATGATAAAGCTGAAGCTACCCCCGCCGGAGCGGCAGCTAGTGCTCGCCTCCCTCAGCGTGGGCGTCTTCCTCACCGTGGTGGGCTGCTTCCGAGGCGTCGTCGGCGCCTCGCGCTACGTGCCGAGCTACGCGCCGCGCCTATGGCAGGACTTCCGGTTCTGGCTTCAGCTCTCGCCGACGCTGGCGGGCGCCTTCCTGCTCGGCGCGATAGACTTCATCATCCTGGGGGCGATGGTCTCCCTCATCGGCGGCGTCGCCTCCTACTACATGCAGCGGGACTCCAAGATACTGTGGAACATCGTCGGGATGATCGTGACCTTCTGGCTCCGGTTCATCGCCATCGAGTCCGCCAAGGTGCTCATGGAGCCGGAGAAGGTGCTAACCCTCCAATCCCCCCTGGTCTTCATGGCCATAGCCGGGGTCGTGACGACCATCACCTCCGTCTTCGTCATCTACGGAACCCGGAAAAAGCTGCACTTCAAGTAGGCTGTTCCTTTTCCTTATTCTCCTAGTAACGTCATAGTTTTATCTCCGGGACCCCATCGGTATATGAGGTCTGCCTGAGATGCTCCGCCGCCTTCTATCCGCCTTGGGCGTCTACAAGGTCTATCGGCGGTGGCTTCGCATGCAGATCGACTCGAAGGTGAAGCCCGAGCACATCGGCGTCATCCTCGACGGGAACCGGCGATGGGCGTCCGCTCGGCACATGATCCCCTGGGAAGGGCACAGGGAAGGTGCCGAGAAGGTGAAGCAGTTCCTGGAGTGGTGCATCGACCTCGGCATCAAGACCGTCACCCTGTACGGCTTCTCCACCGAGAACTTCCAGCGATCCAAGCGGGAGGTGGAGGAGCTGATGAAGCTGTACGAGGAGAACCTCAGGGAGGTTCTGAGGTCCGACGTCATCCACAAGAACAGGGTCTGCATCAAGGCCATCGGCAGGATCAACCTCCTCCCCGAGCGCATCCAGCAGCTTATCCGCGAGGTCGAGGAGGCGACGAAGGACTACGACAGGTTCTACCTGAACGTCGCCCTCGCCTACGGGGGCAGGGCCGAGATCGTGGACGCGGCGCGGGAGATCGCCTCGAAGGTGAAGGGTGGGGAGCTCAGCCCCGAGGAGATCGACGAAGCCGTCTTCGAGAAGCACCTGTACACCTCGCATCTCCCGCAGCAGGACCCCGACCTGATCATCAGGACCTCGGGCGAGTCCAGGCTCAGCGGTATCCTCCACTGGCAGTCCGCCTACAGCGAGCTCTTCTTCGTCGATGTCTACTGGCCCGAGTTCAGGGAGATCGACCTGGAACGGGCGATCCGGAGCTTCCAGCAGAGGCAGCGGAGATTCGGGAAGTAGACGCCCTCAGACGCGCATCGCGTCGAGGTCCTTGTCAAACCTGGTCAGCCTCTCGGGGCCCGAGTCCGTGACTAGGACGGTGTCCTCGATCCTGACGCCGCCGAATCCGGGGATGTAGATGCCGGGCTCGTCCGTCACGACGTTCCCCGGCTCCAGCGTGTCCTCGCTGGTCCTGCTGAGGGAGGGGGGCTCGTGGACCTCCAGGCCGACGCCGTGGCCCAGGGAGTGGACGAAGTGCTCGCCGTAGCCCGCCTCCTCGATGATGGACCGCGCGACCTGATCGACCTCTCTCCCCCTGGCGCCGACCTTGATCTCCGGGAGAGCCGTCTGGTTTGCCCTGAGAACCGTCTCGTATATCTTGACCTGCTCCTCCGTCGGCTCCCCCATGATGAAGGTCCGGGTGATGTCGGATCTGTACCCCTTGTAGGTGGCGCCCAGGTCGATGGTGACGAAGTCGCCCCTCCGTATCCTCCGGTCGGTGACGCCGGCATGGGGGTAGGCGGACCGGGGGCCGGACGCGACGATGGTGGAGAAGGCGAGGTCCTCGGCGCCGCTCCGCATCATCGCGTAGGCTGCCTCGGCCGCGACCTCATACTCCCTCATCCCCTCCCGGAGGTGTTCTTGGATGGCGGCTATGCCGAGGTCGGCAAGCTCCCCCGCCTTCCTCATCAGCTCCTGCTCGCCCGCGTCTTTGACGCGCCTCATGCTCCACACCAGGTCGGCTGAGGCCTTCAGCTCGACGCCGTTGAGCCTCTCCCCAAGCTTGCGGTGCAGGTCCAAGGTGAGGCTGTCGAACCCTATGGTCTGCGGGTCCAGCGGCTTTAGCGCGTCGACTAGCTCGCCGAGGAGGTTACTCCTGGTGTAGGGTTTGACTCTGCATCCCTGCGCCTGGGCCTGGGCGATGGCGAGGTTGAGCCTGGGCGCCAGCAGCAGCGGCTCGGCCCCGGGGGCCGCTACGAGCACCCCTCCGCTGATGGTGCCGGCGTAGTAGTAGATGTTCGGCTCTCTGGATACGATGTAGGCGTCGAGGTCGGTCCGCTCAAGGGACTCGATGAGGCGATTGACCCTCATGGCTCTCCATATCTTGGATGCGCGTCAGGATTTAAAACATGGACGATGATGCCGCGCCGTTTCCGGATGGGTTTAACGACCGAACCCCCTGTAATCCCCGTCTAATACGTAATAATACCCCCTCTCTGGGAGGTTTTTCGATCCTCAGGCTTGAATTGTTTAAAGAATAATGGAAATTGCAACGGGGCGCTCTCACCTGAGTTAATGGCATCGAGGGATCGTCGGTAGGCCCCCGTATCCAGGCGCTGGAGGATCACGGCGATGGTGTACATCCAGAAGATAGTGATGAAGAACTTCAAATCGTTCGGCGGCTCGGTGAGGCTGAACCTCCAGCCGGGGTTCAACGTCATCACCGGGCCGAACGGCAGCGGCAAGAGCAATGTCATAGACGCCGTTCAGTTCGTCTTCGGGGAGCTCGGCTCCAGGAGGATGCGGGTCCCCGACCTGTCGGGCCTGATCTTCGACGGCGCCGACGAGAGCGGCACCAAGAAGGCGAGGACGGCCCAGGTCACCATCTACTTCGACAACTCGGACCGGGGCCTCGCCGTAGACAAGAAGATCGTGAGCGTCAGCAGGAAGATCGACCAGCAGGGGAAGAGCAAGTACTTCCTCAACGGCAGGCGGACGTCGAGGCGCGCGGTGCTGGACCTCCTGGAGATGGCCGGCATCAGCCCCGGCGGGTACAACATCGTCCTCCAGGGGACCGCCACCAGGCTGAGCGACCTCACCCCATCCGAGCGGATGCGCGCCCTCGAGGACCTCATAGGCATCACCGAGTACGACGAGAAGAAGGCGGAGGCCAAAGTCCGGCTGGCGGAAGCCGAACGGAAGATCGAGATCGCCTCAGCCAGAATAGACGAGGTACGGAAGCGCGTCAACGAGCTGGAGCGCCAAAGGAACGACGCCATCCGCTACCGCCTCCTGCTGAAGGAGGAGCGGAAGCTCAACGCCCTCAAACTCTCAAGCCAGATCTCCCAGCTCGAGTCGAAGATCGAGGCGCTCGGAGAGCAGATCGCGGAGAACGAGGGGGCGGTCGCCAAGCTCGAGGAAGAGCGGGGCCGGCTCATCGAGGAGCGGAACGCGGCGAGGGCCCGATGGGAGGAGTTCAACAAGGAGGCCAACGAGAAGGGCAACACCCGCCTCCCCCTCCTCAAATCCGACCTCGTGGGCAAGAGGACGCTCAAGGCCTCCCTCGAGGCGAGGCTGAAGGAGATCGAGTCCCGAAAGCAGTCCCTCCAGAAAGGGATCGAGCAGAAGCTCGCCGAGATCGAAAGGTCGCGGAAGGAGATCGAGGAGAAGCGGCTGGAGCTGCTGAACCTCACCAAGCTAGAGGCCCAGGTCGACGCCGAGATAGCGGAGAAGGAGGCCAAGCTCAGGGAGCTCAACGAGAAGATCAGCACCCTCAGGAAGTCCGCCGAAACCAACCAGAGACGGGCGGAGAGCCTGACCGAGTCCCTGGTCCCCATGCAGGAGAGCCTGAGCGGCCTCGAGATCGAGATCAACAGGCACCTGGTCAACCAGAGCAGCCTGAAGGCGAAGATCGAGGAGCTCGAGCAGAAAAAGATCGAGGTCTCAGAGAGAGGGGAAACCCTAAAGGAAAAGATCGAGCAGTTCGAGGCGCTGAAGGCCGCCGAGTTCCGGAAGCTCGAGGGCTTGCTCCACACCATGGAGGAGCAGGTGAAGCGGCAGAAGAGCATCAGGAGCACCATCGAGGGCGCGAGCAAGCTGGCGAAGGAGGCCGAGACAACCATCACCCAGTTCTCCGCCAAGCGGGACCTGTGGAAGAAGATCGTGACGGAGGAGAAGGCCCAGGCGCGCATCAAGGAGATGGGGGAGGCAGGAGCCCTCCCCGGCTACCACGGCATCCTCCGATCCCTCGTGAAGATCGACCTCAAATACCAGCGCGCCGCCACCACGTCGTCCAACGGCTGGATAAAGGCCATCGTCGTCGACGACATCGAGACGGCGCTCGAGTGCGTGGAGCGGCTGAAGAAGACCAAGCTCGGCATGACGAGGTTCCTGCCGCTGAAGAATCTCCGGCCCCCGCGGGAACTCCCCGAGATCGAGGAGGCGGGCGTCATCGGCCCCATACCCCGCCTGATCCGGTACGACCCCAGGTACGCGCCCGTCGTCAACCTGGTCTGGGGGGACACCTTCATCGTCGAGGACCGGTCCGCGGCGCTGAGGGTCGTCGGGGAGGGGTACAGGGCGGTCACCCTCTCGGGCGATGTCTACGAGCCGGACGGCGGCCTCATCGGCGGCTACTATCGGAGGCCCCCGGACTTCTCCAAGCTGATACCGAGCGAGGAGTCCGTCAAGGTGCTCTCCGAGACCATCAGGAAGCTGAGGGAGCGCCTGCGGAAGCGGATGAACGACCTGAAGCTCTCGGGGGAGAGCCTCCGTCGGTTCGACAGCTTCCTGGATCAGTCCAAGAAGACCGTCGAGGGCATCGACGAGCAGATCAGGGAGACGGAGGAGAGCATCAAGAGGCTGGAGCGGAACATCGGCGCCATCGACGAAAAGATCGGGAAGCTCGCGGCGGAGATGGAGCGGGAGCAGGGTCTCATAGCCGCCCTCCGAGGACGCCGGGAGAAGACGCTCCAGGAGATCGAGCGGACCAAGGCCGAGATCGCCGAGCTGAAGGCGCTCAAGCCCTCCGACGTGGCCGGCCTGGAGCTGGAGTCGAACAGCCTCAGCCGCGAGGTGGCGGCCCTACGGGAGAAGCGGGGCCAGCTGAGGTCGGACATCTCGGTTCAGACGAACCTCATAGACCGGTACCTGGAGCTGAAGATCGCCGAGGCGGAGGGGCAGATCAGCAGGTGGCGCGAGGAGATAGCGTCCCTGGACGCCGAGCACGCCGACATCCTGAAGCGGATCGGGGAGATCGCCTCCGACATCGAGGAGCTCCAGAAGATCCTGGACGAGGTGACCTCCGAGGTCGAGTCCACGAGCCGGGTCATGGAGCAGCACCAGCGGACCCTCAGGCAGATAGACCGGCAGATCGAGCAGATCGAGGCGAGGCGCGAGCGCCTCGTCCGGAGGAAGATGGAGCTCAGCGTCGAGGTGGAGAAGCTCCGGCTCCAGTGCGAGCAGAGGTACGGGGAGCTCGCGAGCCTGGGCTTCGAGGACAAGCTGAGCCTCGATGGCGTCGACCTCGACCGGGTGGAGCGCACCCTTCGGCTCATCAGGGCCGAGAAGGCCTCGCTGGGCGCGATCAACCAGCTCGCCGAGGAGCAGTACCGGGAGTACGTGGGCAACTACAAGCAGATGAGCATCCGCATCAACGAGCTGGAGGAGGAGAAGGCCTCCATCCTCAGGTTCATCGACGAGGTGGAGCGGGAGAAGCAGGAGCACTTCATGAAGGCCTTCAACGAGGTCTGCGAGAACTTCTCCAACATCTTCGCGAAGCTCACCGGCGGCGGCGACGGGAGGCTGGAGCTCCAGAAGCCGGAGGACCCCTTCTCCGCCGGCGTGGACCTCTACATCCAGTTCCCGGGGAAGCCGATGAGGCTGGCGAGCGGGGCCAGCGGCGGGGAGCGGTCCGTCGCGGCCATCGCCTACCTCCTCGCCATCCAGCGGTTCCTGAAGGCGCCCTTCTACCTGTTCGACGAGATCGACGCCCACCTCGACGACCTGAACGTTTCCAGGCTGGCGGACGTCCTCAGGGAGAACGCCCTGGAGTCCCAGTTCATCGTGGTGACGCTGAAGGACGTGATGGTCCACAACGCCGAGAGGATCTACGGCGTCTTCAACCAGGGCGGCCGCAGCCGGGTGCTGGCGCTGCCCATGAAGATGGAGGTGGCGCTGTAGGATGGGCAAGAAGGAGAAGCCTTTCTACCTCCGCCCGCCGTGGGAGATCCTGTTTAAGGAGACGAAGCTGGACAAGGTGTCGCCGTGGAGCATTGACCTCGTCTACCTGCTCACCACGCTGCTGGAGGAGATGAGCCGGGTGGGCATCGACTTCAGGATGGCCGGGACCGCCATCAACTCCTCCGTGCTCATCTACCTGAAGAAGGCGGAGATGCTCCTCAAGATGGAGGAGCCCCCGAAGGCCCCGCCCGAGAAG